>Ga0302208_10000004_pt1 | contig 254984 bp, 187 predicted proteins | sample II_Fen_E2_3_FD_194577 | JGI IMG/M metagenome (GOLD analysis project Ga0302208, IMG submission 194577) | Peat permafrost microbial communities from Stordalen Mire near Abisko, Sweden - II_Fen_E2_3 | ecosystem: Environmental > Terrestrial > Soil > Wetlands > Permafrost | place: Sweden: Abisko...
ATGAAATGTATACCTTATCAGTTCCATTTAGAAGAGACTGTAAACCGCTTCAGGATGACAAGAGGTTCTTTGTACCTCTCGACAGTATAATAACTAATATTCTGTATACCTAAATCAGTAAAAGACAGGAGCAGGGAAAATGCATTACTATATCGTGGAAAAAGCCCAGCTTCAATTCCTATGTTTTGTATGGAGATGTTTGGGATTAATTCTCGGATGGTATGAGTGATAGTGATAGTAGATGTCGTAAAATATCAATATATCGTTAAAGGTAGATCTTTAAAAGCACGTATATATTGAAAAAGGTGAGGCTTTTGCCTTGCCAATTAAACGGTCATCCTTTTTCAGGACGGTACAAAAATGAAGGGAGAAAATAAAACGGTGCCTTCATTCGTTCATCCGGGAACGCCGATGAATAAAGGGATATGAAGGATGAAGGGACTTTTCATGTTTTGAATAGTCATGTGTGCGTGAAGTCTTTTTTCAATGAGGCGTATTGTCTTTAATCAACATTAGCTTTAATTGATTAATCTCTTTTTTAGAAAGTCCCACCGCTTTGTGAAGATAGCGATCTATGTCTCCGTATTCTTCGATGATTCTTTCGTAAGCAGCATCCAGATAATCAGATTTTGCCGAGAAAAGTGATGTAATGGCTTCTTGTGTGGATTCGGACATCTTGTAGGCACCCCTACTGACTTTTGTCACATCGAAATAGAGGTTACTTAGCTGGTAATCTTGCATGATGAAATCATAATTTACACCTAAGGCTCCTAGAATGATTGCGGTTGCTATACCTGTCCTTGATTTACCGTCTGAGCATTCAATAAGAATGGGATAATTACTTTTATCAAGTAGAGCTTTGAACAGCTTCCGATAAATTCTGGGATGCTTCATTGCAATATCGGTATTTATCTGCTCAATCACTTGTGAAATAGAATCCTTTGGGATTGCGCCTTTATACACTTGCTCAATGGTGCTTAACATGGCATCAGTATACATCGGCACATGTATGAAGCGAACATTTCTGAATGAATTGTATCTTACATGAGATTCGCCTTCGGAACGGAGGTCGATGATTGTGCGTATACCTAATCCTTGTAGTACTTTGATACCGGCAGGTTCTATGTCGTCGATTTCGGCAGAACGATAGATCTTACCCCAAGCTGTTTTTTTATATTTGCTAATAGGATAGCCACCTATATCACGGACATTTTGAACTCCGGCAACGTTGATGTTTCTTGTAGCAACGGTGACGGGGAATTCATCATTAAATATTATTGTATAATAAAATCTTATAGAAGGGTTGTTGGTGACAATAGTTACCTTCTGATCGCCTATGCTTGCTTCGGCGATAGGGCTGTCTCCTGAAGGTGTATAGTTGGGATCAGTAGACGCATATATTTTGATCTTTCCATCAATTGTAGGCGTAGTTTCCCATTTCATGACGGAATTTCCTACGTCATTCTCTTCACATGCAACCGAGATTTGTGGTTGCATGGTAGAACATGAGGCTGATAATACAGCGAAGCTTGTAAGCAACAAAGAGGAAACTTTCATGGAGCATTTTCTTATTACTCTTGCAAATATAATAAATCTGGCGTTATAGAGAATTCGCTTTGCTTTATTTAGGTAAACTATGGATTTTTTTAAGATTAGTATTAATGAGTAGGTAGGAAATAATTAGAGATATAAACTCCGATTGTGGTCCCTATGATAGGTGTTTCGCTATAGCACGAAGTGTCATATTCGTCACCTGCAAGATATGGATGTGGTGTAAATCAATATGTTCTTCCGTTCAAAGGTGAGATTAGTTTGAGGAAATAACTATTTGCCCTTAAAGCAAAAAGCGTATTGGAAGAATTTCCGATACGCTTTTTAAACTTATAGAGTATTTATCTAATTTCTTAGATCAAAGTTTTGTATTATCGTCTTTTATTACGATTATTTCTAGGGAATGATCCTTCACGAGGTCCTCCTTCGCGAGATGATCCTTCAGTTTCTTCTCCTGCTATTTCTACAGAGATTGAGCGTCCGTTGAATGTTTCTTTACTCAATGCAGCTATAACTTTTTTTACTTGTTTCTCTTCAACTTCAAAGAAAGAGAAGTTTTTCATCAAATCAATTCTGCCGATGCGGACTCTGCTACTTGTATTGGTGTTTATCAAATCAATCAATTGGGCAGGATAGAAACTATCTGTTTTGCCGAGATTGATGAATAAGCGTGTGAAGCCGGCTTCTGCTTGGTGGCGTTCATTTCTGCCGCGCCCTGCATCGCCTCGTCTGTCCCTGTCTCTACTATCTCTGCTGTCTCGTCTTCCACCTTCTGAATCTCTACGATCTTCTCTTCCGTAAGGAACTTCAATATCTTCTGCATTACGATAATGCTCCAAGAAGCGGTTAAATTCAAGTGAAACAACTCGTTTGATTAAATCTTCTTTGTCCAGCCAATCTAATTTTCTGTTGATAGTAGGTAAGAAGTTTTCAATCTCTTCTTCGTTGACTTTTACTTTTTCTATTTCGTCAATTACTTTTAGTAATTGCTTTTCACATATTTCTTTGCCGGTAGGCAATGTACCTGCTTTGAATTTCTTCTGAATGATGCGCTCAATTGTACGTAATTTTCCTTTCTCACGTAAATTGACAATGGCAATGGATGTACCTGTTTTTCCGGCACGTCCAGTTCTTCCGCTTCGGTGGGTATATGATTCTGTATCATCAGGTAATCCGTAATTGATTACGTGTGTAAGGTCTTCAACATCCAATCCTCTGGCAGCAACATCGGTAGCAACAAGTAATTGTGTGCTCCTATTGCGGAACTTTTGCATTGTTACGTCTCTTTGTTGTTGTGATAAATCACCGTGAAGAGCCTCTGCACTATATCCATATTGGATCAGTTTATCGGCAATTTCTTGTGTCTCAATACGAGTACGACAGAATACGATTCCATATATTTCTGGGCAAGAGTCAACTATACGTTGCAATGCTCTATATTTATCTTTAGCATGTACCATGTAGTAAACATGCTCTACATTTGCTGTACTTTCGTTTTTATGGCCGATAGTTATCTCCTTTGCATTAGTCAAGTAGTTCTTGGATATTCTGCTTATTTCAGGAGACATTGTTGCAGAGAACAACAATGTATTTCTGTCTTTAGGAACTTTTGCTAAAATGGTATTGATGCTATCAGTGAATCCCATGTTCAACATTTCGTCAGCTTCGTCCATTACCACATTGGCAACGCGTTCGAGGCTTACGGTTTTACGTTCCATTAAATCAATAAGTCTTCCCGGAGTGGCCACAATTATGTGTACACCCTTCTTCAGGCTGCGTATTTGGCTATCGATGCTCGATCCTCCGTAAACAGGCAGTACTTTTAAATTGTTAATATATTTTGAATAATCAGTCAAATCACCGGATATTTGCAAGCAAAGCTCGCGTGTGGGGCATAAAATCAATGCTTGCGGTGCACGTAACGCAACATCAATGCCTTGTACCAATGGCAGTCCGAAAGCAGCAGTTTTACCTGTACCCGTCTGCGCAAGAGCTACAACATCATTGTTCTCGCCTAGTAAATACGGTATAACTTCTTCTTGTACCGGCATGGGGCTTGCAAATCCCATTTCTTCAATTGCTTTCCGTATTTCAGGAGAAACACCTAACTCTTCGAATGTCTTCATTAAAAATGTTTATAAAATTTCAATCGACAAAGATACGATAATTAATGGATTTATTGATAAGTTTTTTTATGAAATGATATAGTTTTTAGGAACTTTGTTCTTTCAGTTAAGAATTTTAAGTAATTTGTGTGTTCTTTTAGCAAAAAACTGCCAAGAATCTAGAAATAAGACACATCGGGGTTATGACTTCTTTTCTTTTGGGTAATATTGGGGCTTGAATGGAATGATTTTATCTGTTTTTAGAAATGAGAAGGTTAGTTCTGAAGATTGTTTATGATCATTTTGATCAGCACCCGAAATGGTAAGTATTAATTCCCTTTTTGATTTATTTAGGTATTTCTTCTTAGGGGAATCCCTATAATGATTAGGGATAGATATGCGTCTATTTTGTTTTTTAGTATTAATTTTGATTCAATAAATAGTAAAGAATATGGAAAATTTTAGAAAAACACTTTTAATTCTGCTTGTTTGTTCAGTCATGACTAGTTGTAGCTCTCTTTTTACAGCTGCCAATTCTTCTTTGATGCAAGTGCAGAGGGGCATGACTAAGAATGAGGTTATCTCGTTGATGGGGAATCCTGACTTCCGCCGGTTTAATAATATGAATGAGCAATGGGAATACCTACGGTACATTAATGGGAATAGTATGGTGGTGGTTATTGATTTTGCTGATGACAAAGTTTTCAGTATGGACTCCTTTAGAAGAGATGTTCCTGCGTTACAAAATGTTTATATCCCGGATGCAAATGATTCAATGCAAGGTGATCATAGATACAATGATGGAAATAAGGATGATTTTGATCAACTGTATGGCGAGATAAAGGAGGCTCCATTTAAAGATAGAAAAATGAAGATTCTAAAAACAGCTTCGGGTATGAAGTATTCTTGTAAACAGTGTGCACAAGTAATGTCTCTTTTTACATTTGATGACGATAAATTGGATGCTTTATCGGTCATGTCGTCAAAGTTGAAGGATGGTAATTATGATGCGATTTTAAAACAGTTGAGTTTTATCTCCAGTGAAGAGAATGCTAAAAGAATACTGGGGATTGAGAAATGAACCATGAATAAGACCAAAGGTTTCTCAAAGCTTGAAAATGGCTTTTCATGTACGAACGACTTACTAATTTTTAATTACAAGTAACATGGTATGATGGCATAAAAGTAGAAAATACGATTCTGATATTTTGGGGGTAGTAGGAGACTTACTTAAGAGAGGAGAGCCAACTGCAAAAGAGAAAAAATAGAGGAATATTGCGATTGTGTGCGATAACGCTCTAATTTGTAGAAAAAAATAATTACTTTAGCTGTCGATTTCTAAAAATTAAAATATTCATATTTATGGAAGGCATTTTTAAATACATTATCGGATTAGGGGCTTCTGTGATGATGCCTGTTATCTTCACAATTCTTGGCGTGTGCATTGGAATCAAATTCAGTAAGGCTCTCAAGAGTGGTTTGTTGGTCGGTGTCGGTTTTGTTGGTTTGTCTGTTGTTACAGCGTTACTTACCAGCTGTTTGGGACCGGAACTGAATAAAATGGTAGATATTTATCATTTGCAATTAGGTACTTTTGATATGGGATGGCCTTCTGCTGCATCTGTTGCTTACAATACAGCTGTAGGTGCATTTATTATTCCTGTTTGTTTAGGCGTTAACTTGATTATGTTATTTACTAAAACTACTCGTACTGTAAATATAGACTTGTGGAATTATTGGCATTTTGCTTTCATCGGTGCTATTGTTTATTTTGCGACCGGTGATATATGGTGGGGATTCTTTGCTGCTGTTATTTGTTATATAATTACATTGATTATGGCAGACTTAACGGCACCGTCATTCCAGAAATTTTATGATAAAATGGAAGGAATTTCTATCCCTCAACCTTTCTGCCAAGGTTTTGTCCCTTTTGCTATTGTTATTAATAAATTGCTTGATAAGATACCTGGCTTTGACAAATTGAATGTGGATGCTGATGGATTGAAAAAGAAATTTGGTTTGCTTGGTGAACCGTTGTTCTTGGGAGTTATTATAGGTTGCGGCATTGGTTGCTTAGCCTGTGACAGTTGGAAGGCTATTGCCGGAAATATTCCAAATATATTAGGATTAGGCATTAAGATGGGTGCTGTTATGGAATTGATACCTCGTATCACCAGCTTATTTATTGAAGGTTTAAAACCGATATCTGATGCTACCCGTGATTTGATCGGTAGAAAGTTCAAAAATGCTTCCGGTTTAAATATAGGTATGAGTCCGGCACTAGTTATTGGTCATCCTACAACTTTGGTAGTATCACTGTTGCTGATTCCGGTCACTTTATTTTTAGCTGTTATCTTGCCGGGTAATAAATTCCTTCCTTTGGCATCATTGGCAGGCTTGTTTTATTTGTTTCCCGTTGTGTTGCCAATAACGAAAGGTAATGTGTTGAAAACCTTTATTATTGGATTAGTTGCATTAATTGCCGGTCTTTACTTTGTTACGGATCTGGCTCCATTTTTCACGACTGCAGCAAATGACGTTTACAATATGACTGTTGCCAAAGGCAGCCCTGATGAGGCTGTTAAAATACCTGTAGGTTTTAAGACGGGTGGTGCACTTGATTTTGCATCCGGCTTATTCTGTTGGGTGATTTTTCATTTGATTCATGATTTCAAGATTGTGGGTTCTGCGATTCTTGTAATTATTTCCGGCATAATGATGTATTTCAATTATAAGGTTATTAATAAGAAAAAAGCATAATAATAAAATAATGAATATGAAAAAGTTAGCTATTGCAATGATGATGGGCTTGGCTGCTGTGTCAGCGTCGGCTCAAGTAAATTACACAATTCAGACGGAATGTAATCCTCTTGATGTGAAGGGTTATGACACTCAGCGTCTGCGGTCATCTTTTGTGATGGAGAAAGTTATGGCTCCCGATGAAATTAATGTAACCTATTCAATGTATGATCGTTTTATTTTTGGTGGTGCTATGCCGGTTAATAAAGTTTTAAAACTGGAAACAATTGCTCCATTGAAAGCTGAACATTTCTTGGATCGTCGAGAATTAGGTGTTATCAATATTGGTGGTGATGGTGTTGTGACTGTAGATGGTAAAGAATATACAATGAAATTTAAAGAGGCTCTTTATGTCGGTTGCGGCAAGAAAGACGTTACTTTCGCAAGTAAAGATTCTTCAAAACCAGCTAAATTTTATATTAATTCAGCTGCAGCGTATAAAGAATATGTGACTCAGTTAGTAACAACGGATCAAGGAATAAAGTCAAAGGAATATGTTAAATGCAATGTATTGAAGGCCGGAAAAATGGAAGAGAGTAACGACCGTGTTATCAATCAATTGCTTATTAATCCTGTTTTATCAAGAGTTAAGGGCGGAGGTACTAACCAGCTACAAATGGGATTGACTGAATTGAAACCGGGAAGTGTATGGAATACAATGCCGGCTCACACTCATACTCGTCGTATTGAAGCATATTTCTATTTTAATGTCCCACAAGGTAATGCTATTTGCCATTTGATGGGTGAGCCTCAGGAAGAGCGTTTGTTGTGGTTGCATAATGAACAAGCTGTTATGGCACCTGAATGGAGTATTCATGCTGCTGCCGGAACTAGCAACTATATGTTTATCTGGGGTATGGCCGGAGAAAATCTTGAATATGGTGATATGGACAAGATCCAATATCTTGATATGAAATAATTGTTTCAAGAGTTGTAAATTAAGATGAGGTGCATTCGCTCTATTTTGAATGCATGTTACATTCTTGTTTCTTGATTCTGTAAAATATAAATGCTGGAGAATAACTTTGCATAGAGTTAATCTCCAGCATTCTTTTTAGTTTCGAACGCTTCTATTTCTTTAATTCTGCACGATAGAAAGCTTCAACATCTTTCCAATGATAGTAGGGTGCACAATCTGTTTTTACAGGAATGGAGGTTTCTTGTTCATTAAGTAGGAACTTGACAAGTATATCCTTATTGTTGGGTTTGTGATAAAAGACAAGTTGGATATTTCCAGCCATTGGTATTATTTTGAAATTAGCCCAATGGGTGTAAAGGCTGTCCAAATTATCCGTTACATTATCACATCCCTTTAAATGTAGTAGGTATGCAAGGGGGGCAACCATGCTATCGTGCCCAAAACGTAACGTAGCTGTAGTCTTGCCATTCTGTATGGCATCATCAGCTGTGTCTAGGATGTTACGAAGCAAATTATATTGAGCTTTATAATAAGGGGTACTCATTGAGTAAAATCCTTCCCAATAGCACCAATTTGCGTTGTAATATTGCCAAATATCAAACAATTCTTCATCATTGAATAGATCAAAGAAAGACAATTTTAGTTCAGGCTGGCACTGCATATCTTCGGCAATATTATAGAAACAATCCATAAGTTTTTCATGGTCGAAACTCTTCATAAAATCTTTGTCGGAGAATAACAAAGAAACTAAGCGTTCAGAGTGAAACATTTCTTTCCTGAAATCATTCAATTTATTTTTAGCAATACTATCACTAGGAATCTTTGCGATACTGTCTTCGTCATTTGCGATATACCACATATCACGCTTACTGGCGTCCATTGATATTTGCAATTTGGGATTTAACCCCTTCAATTGTTGACAAAAATTTGACATGCTCAATGCACAGCGCATTACGATTGATGCTCGGGCATTTATATTAATTGGTTTGGAGAATATTTCAGGATAATTACTGAACATACGTTGGGCTATGGCCTGATGTTGTCTTGCTCCTAATTTAGATAACTCTCCGTCTCTTTTGTAAGCATCTTTATATGCTATATTTAGCTTAGTTAATATGTCATAGCCTAATGGCTTTAGAGCTTTATTTTTAGCCGCTGAGTCAAGTATCTCAATGGCATATTTGTAATGCTTGTCAGAAGTAATGTAACGTGATCCGTGTCGACCATAATGACTGATATAAAAAGGTTGGTATCCCTTAGGAGCAGGCGTGAGTTTCTTCGTTGGGGTAGGATAACTATAATAATTGCCTCCTGCTAGAAGAATATTTGCCATTACTTCCTTTTTTGTGGTTTGTGCCTGAAGGGTTAATAGTGGCAGGACCAACAGAATGAATAATGATTTTAATTTCATAATTTATAGGAATTTTAAGTGTACAATGTATAGATGCGATTATCGGCAACAAAGAGAACATTTGTGAAAACAAAAAAGCCTCACAACTTTTGAAGTTATAAGGCTTTTGTGTTGTTCTACGAAGATTCGAACTTCGACTGACAGAACCAAAAACTGTAGTGCTGCCATTACACCATAGAACAAGCATTTGTTACTTTCTTTTGAAAGACGCTGCAAAGATATGCTGTAAATTTGAATCTTCCAAATTATTCGGAATTTTTTTTATTTAGCAATAAGCAAAAAGTAATTTTTCTTTCCCTTTTGTATTAAAAGGTATTTCTCATCAAGTAAATCAGGCGTTGAGATTACTTGGTCAAAAGCTGTTAGTTTCTCTTTGTTCATTGAAACGCCACCGCCTTGTACTAGTTTGCGCATTTCTCCTTTACTACTAAAAATATTCATATTGTCTTCAGCTAACAAATCAATGGCCTTGATTCCATCTTTTAGCAGATCCCGTGAGAATTCAGATTGAGGGACTCCTTCAAAAACAGCCAACAATGTATCCTCATCTAATTTCTTTAACGCTTCGGATGTGCTTTTTCCAAATAATATGTTTGAAGCTTCTACGGCTGCGTTGTAGTCTTCTTCGCTATGTACCATAATGGTCACTTCTTTAGCCAAACGCTTTTGCAGCAGTCTTAAATTCGGAGCAGTTTGATGCTCTGTAATTAGAGCTTCACATTCTTCTTTACCGATTGATGTGAATATCTTTATGTATTTAGCTGCATCGTCATCGCTAACATTTAGCCAAAACTGGTAAAACTTATATGGAGATGTGTATCTCGGATCCAACCAGATGTTACCGGATTCGGTCTTTCCGAATTTACCACCATCGGCTTTAGTGATCAAAGGGCAAGTCAAGGCATATGCTTCACCACCGTTAGTGCGTCTGATTAGTTCTGTTCCGGTTGTTATATTTCCCCATTGATCAGAACCTCCCATTTGCAATCGGCAGTTTTTTACTTCATTTAAATGCAAGTAATCGTAACCTTGTAATAGTTGGTATGTGAATTCAGTAAATGAGAGTCCTTCGCGGAATTCTCCGTTCAGTCTTCTTTTCACACTGTCTTTAGCCATCATGTAGTTGACGGTAATATGCTTTCCAACCGTGCGTGCAAAGTCAAGGAATGAAAACTCTTTCATCCAGTCATAGTTGTTTACAAGTTCTGCCTTGTTGGGAATATCTGAAGTGAAATCAAGAAATTTCTCTAATTGTTTCTTGATGCAATTTTGGTTGTGGAGTAATGTCTCTTCACTCAACAAATTGCGTTCAGCAGATTTTCCTGACGGATCGCCTATCATGCCGGTTGCTCCGCCTAATAATGCAATAGGTTTATGTCCGCAACGTTGAAAGTGTTTTAACATCATAACCCCACATAAGTGACCTATATGTAATGAATCGGCTGTAGGATCTATACCTACGTATCCGGCAGTTTTTTCTTTATTTAAAAATTCCTCTGTGCCCGGCATCATGTCGTATAACATGCCCCGCCATCTTAATTCTTCTACGAAGTTCATCAAATAAACAGTTAAATAATTAATAATGAAGCAAAAATACTATTCTTTATCGTAATCGCCAAATTGTTGACGGAAAAGTCTCAATATTTAAGGTACCGGGTCATATCCCGATCCACCCCAGGGATGACATCTAAGTATTCGGCGTAGAGCTAACCATAATCCTTTTATTGGTCCGTGTTTTTTTATCGCTTCAATAGCATATTGCGAACAGGTTGGTGTGAATCGACATGTGGGGGGAAACATAGGTGATATGCTTGCTCGGTAAAAATATATCGGCAACAGAAGAATATATGATAGAATTTTCTTCATGTATCTGAATCTCTTTTCATCGGTTCTTTTTCGTTGATTTGTTTGGCAATAGCTTCTAAGGCTTTTACAACTTTCTCTTCAACAAGTCCCGAGGTAAAAAGTTCATTCGACACCCACAATAAGGCGATATCAATATGGATAGAATGTTCTATTGCAAATTGTTTTAGAGCATGACTGTTTTTTCGGAATGCTTCACGTAATTGTCGTTTTATCCGATTCCGTTTTACAGCTCTTTTGAAATGATGCTTTGAAACACTCAACAACAATTGTACGCAAGGTAGATCTGTTTGTTTTTCTTCTTTGCGATAAACTACTCTCAAAGGGTAATTTATAAATGAGGAAGAATGCTCAAACAGAGTATTGATCCTTTTCATGCTGCAAATGTGCTGTGATTTATCGAATGTATTCTTTTTCATAAATAAAATGCCGCCGATTTATTAATCGACGGCAATTCGTATAATTAATAAATTATGTTTTACTTATTGTTTTCTTTCATATATAGGTTCAACGCCGCTGTTATTGATGGTGCTGTGGGTGTTGGAGCCTCTAAATCAAGTCGTAAACCTGCATCACGTATAGCCTTTGCTGTTTGTGGCCCGAAACATCCTATGCGAATGTCATTTTGTTCGAAATTGGGGAAGTTTTTTAGCAAAGAAGAAATGCCTGATGGTGTGAAAAAGATCAGCATATCATAATCAAAACTTTCATCTTTTTCAAAGTCGTTGCTAACCGTTCGGTACATAACACCTTCTTTGAAGGATATTTTGTTTGCTGTTAATGTCGTTCCAATTTCATCCGTGTGATTTTCTGATATAGGGATGAAGTAATTCTCAGAGTTATGCTTTAAGATCAGAGGTAATAAGTCTTTGAATTTCCCCGTTGGGCCAAAGAATATTTTGCGTTTGCGATATTGTGTATACTTTTGAATGTATAATGCAATAGTTTCAGAAACACAGAAATACTTCAAGGTTTCAGGGATTACTATTCGTAACTCTTGGCATAATGTAAAGAAATAGTCAATAGAATGGCGAGATGTAAAAAGGACGGCAGTATAATCTAATATTGAGATTTTTTGTTGCCTGAAATCCTTTGCAGACAACCCTTCTACCTTGATGAACGGGCGGAAGTCAATCTTAATACCATACTTCTCAGCGATGTCGTAATATGGGGACTTTTCAGAAGTAGGCTTTGGCTGTGAAATAAGAACTTTTTTTATTTTCAAAATTCTAAAGTTTAATGAGCAATATGACATAGGTTTGATATAATACCTCGATTAAGATAATTAGAGGTATTATTTCGAGGGCACAAAAATACGGAATAATATAGAATATACCATAAAAATTCTTCATAAAAAGCTTTAACGCTTTGTAAAACAATAATAATTTGGATAAAATGACCAATATTATGATGCAAATCGAAGCATATTCCCATGAAAAATCATCATATGTTATTAATAATACGATTGGAAAGAGTGAAAAACCAAGAAGATACAAATTTACAGAATAACACTGAATCCATTCTTTCTTTGTATTTCTGTCAACGAAAATCCATCCAATAAAGCAATATGATATCCACTTTAATAAGTAATAGAGTATAAATATACATGTGAATGCGCCTAAAAGCCAATACCTGGTAGGACTATCTAGTGCCATGTCGGGGTCATTCAGCTTAAAGTAATCAAATGAGATCATTCCTAACATAATGCAACTACTGAATTGTAAAAACAGTCCGTAGCGTAGTTCTTCTATCGTGAGGTGTGTACTTTCTTGTTGAAAGAACAGTTCTTTTATTTGCTTTGAGATGGTGTTGTGGCTATGATAAAAGATATAAGCTATAACTGCAAATATGAAGAATAAGAGTCCACTGATTACATCGTCATTACTCATTTTGTAGTTTATCGGTTCACCTTGATAGCCTTTAGTTTCATAGCCAATTCGATAATATTTGGTTTTATCGGTAGTTTGAAAATGCTCGGTATAAAACTTTTCTTCAAGGTTAAAACTATTTTGTTTGCGTTCAGATTTGGGACGCATTAGCAGCGTTGGTCTGTAGCATAAGCTGTCGGGTATGGCAGGCATCACGTATGTCGTGTCCTGCATCCGGCGGCTATGTAGTGAATGGAGTTGCTTTGCATCATTTGATGCAGAGAAGTTATCCTTTGTTTTCAGACTATCATTTACCAAGTTGTTCATATCACAGCAAACTTACTGAGGTCTTTGTTCCATTCCGGTGCATTGTAAATCTGGTTGATAACCTCATCTGTATTGTTGGCTACTGACCATAATTGTGAATGGATCTCTCCCATGAAATGTTGATTAAGTGCTGTCTGCAGCTGTGCTATCAATGCATCATAGTAGCGATTAATGTTGAGTATGACAATGGGACCATCAAAATGTCCTAATTGTTTTAGAGTAATTGCTTCAGTCAATTCATCCAATGTGCCACATCCTCCTGGTAAAACTACGATCGCATCAGCCATCTTATTCATCAAATTTTTTCTGTCACTCATGTTATTTACCTCGATGAGTTTCGTTATATTGGGATGTTCCCAATGCTGTTCCACCATGAAATGAGGGATGATGCCATATACTTCTGCTCCGGTTCTCATTGCGGCCTCTTCAACTGTTTTCATTAATCCATGTATACCTCCACCGGTAATGACACGCAGATGATGATTACCTAATATTTGTCCCAATTGATCGGCAGCTTCTACATAACAAGAAGCTATTCTTGTGCTCGAAGCACAATATACGCAAACATTTTTAATTTCCTTCATATAGGGGTGTTGCTTATTTGGCTACAAAATTACGAATTATATGATAGTAATGTGTGCATTAAAAGTTAAAGGAATTAAAAGACCAAGCTTGTTGTTGACCTTTTAATTCCTTTATGCTGCTATGTTTTTAATTAATGTTTGAAATATAACTTAAATACGGAATTCTGTAAAGAAATTCTTCGAATTAATTAATTCCCTTATATTCTTCTTTGATTTTATCGATAGTTTTTCCACCAATTCCTATATTTTCATCTGATAATTCTTTTATGGTAGTTATGAAAAACTCACTAGGAATTTTCATTATTTCAGATGCTACATTTGTTAATTTCTTAATTAATTGTTGCTTTTGTTCAGTAGTCATTTGGCCACCCTCTATTGTTATATAAGGCATATCCTTGTTTCTCCTACTTTATGTAAATTCTTTTTATTTCTTGCTTTACTTGACCAATGGGGTCTATGTAATAATTTCTTTTACAGATAGGCGGCCTAAGATTAAAGTCCTAAGGCTTTCTTTATTTTGTCAATGTAATCTAATTTCTCCCATGTAAACAATTCTACTACAATGTCTTTATTGCCCAAATAACGTGATTCAAAATGTTTCGTCACGATTTTCGGTTCACGTCCCATGTGCCCATAAGCAGCTGTTTCAAGATAGATCGGGTTGCGCAGTTTCAGACGTTCTTCAATTGCTTTCGGTCTGAGATCGAACAATTCGCTGATCTTTCGAGCGATATCTCCGTCACTTAGTTTCACATTGCTATGCCCATAGGTGTTTACATAAATATTTATAGGTTTAGCGACACCGATGGCATATGAAATTTGTACTAACATTTCATTTGCCACACCAGCTGCTACCATATTTTTTGCAATGTGACGAGCGGCATAAGCAGCACTACGGTCAACTTTGCTAGGATCTTTTCCGCTGAACGCGCCACCACCATGAGCTCCTTTGCCTCCGTATGTATCTACGATAATTTTTCGTCCAGTCAATCCTGTATCTCCATGAGGTCCACCAATTACAAATTTTCCGGTAGGATTAACGAAATACTTGATATTGTCATCAAATAGTTTTTTTACAGAAGTTGTGCCTATGGATGCAATAACCCGTGGCATCAATATGTTTACCACATCGTTGTGTATCTTGTCAAGCATTGTTGTATCTGCGTTGTCTTGAGCCTCTACTGAATCGTTTGCAGGTTTGATGAATTCGTCATGCTGTGTTGATACAACGATTGTATCAATACGTACAGGTTGATTTTCATCATTATACTCAATGGTTACCTGACTTTTTGAATCGGGACGGAGGTAAGTCATTTCTTTGCCTTCACGTCTTATCTCTGCCAAAATGATTAGTATACGATGAGCCAAATCCAATGAAAGAGGCATGTAGTTCTCTGTCTCGTTGGTCGCATATCCAAACATCATACCTTGGTCACCTGCTCCTTGATCCATCGGATCTTTTCTTTCAACGCCTCGGTTGATGTCGGCACTCTGTTCGTGGATGGCTGAGAATACACCGCATGAATTTCCTTCAAACATATATTCTCCTTTTGTGTAGCCAATTTTGTTAATTACGCGTCGTGCAACGTCTTGTAAATCAATGTAAGCTTCAGATTTCACTTCTCCTGCCAGAACAACTTGTCCGGTAGTTACCAGCGTTTCGCAAGCTACTTTAGAACTTTGGTCGTAAGCCAAAAGCTCGTCAAGCACAGCATCCGATATTTGATCGGCTACTTTGTCGGGGTGTCCTTCAGACACTGATTCGGATGTGAATAAATATCCCATGATAATTTTACATTAAGTAATTAAATATTTTGTTTGGACATAAAAATGGGATGTCGATAAGGAGGGAATATGCAACGTTCTATTATTTTAGCATTTTTTTTTGTGGTTGCAAGCGACCAAATCTCTCCACACATTATTTCCAGCAACAAAGATAAATGCTATTTCCGAAATAACCATCCAATTTAATAATTTTTATGCTTAGCTTGATTCATCTTTACTTCTTTCGTGATGACAATTCCATGATTATTCAGTCTTTTTTTTATAAAAAGTTTCTTAGTAATACTTGTTAGGCCTTTAATATAAGCATGTATGCTTTGTTCCCAATAAAAAGAGAGAGCTTTTTTGTAATTAAGAATTATGGGTACTTTAATTTTTTTCAACTTTTTCGTCTTTTTCTTTTCTAAATATTATCTTTGCACACAAAAGAATATATAAGGTATATGGCAATAAGCATCAAATTAGTTGATAAGAAAAATAAACAAGAATTGAAGACGTTCATTCGGTTTAATTACGAATTATATAAAAACAATCCATATTCTGTTCCTGATTTGTATCAGGATATGTTGAATACGTTCAACCCTAAGATAAATGCAGCCTTTGAATTTTGTGAGGCGGATTATTTCTTAGCCTATAAAGATGGAAAATTGGTGGGGCGTGTAGCTGCATTTATTAACAAGAAAGCGAACGAAACGTGGGAAAAAAATGAAGTCCGTTTTGGCTGGATTGATTTTGTGGATGATTTAGAAGTATCTAAAGCATTGCTTGATACGGTTGAAAAGTGGGGAAAGGAACGAGGAATGGCAACCATACTCGGACCATTGGGTTTCACTGATTTTGATGCAGAGGGTATGCTTATTGAAGGCTATGATCAGCTGAGCACTATGGCGACAATTTACAATTATCCTTATTACCCTGAGCATATGGGGAAACTAGGATTTGAGAAAGATGCAGATTGGGTTGAGTATAAAATATATATTCCTGAAGATGGAATTCCAGAAAAGCATCGTCGCATTTCAGAAATCATAATGAAGAAATATGATTTGCGAATCTTAAAATGTAAATCAAGTAAGATGCTTGCCCGTGATTATGGTCAGGCAATTTTTGATTTGATGAACGAAGCTTATGCTCCATTGTATGGATATTCAGAATTAAGCCAAGGGCAAATTGATCAATATATTAAAATGTACCTTCCAATAGTTGATTTACGGATGATTCCGTTGATTGTTGATAGAGAAGGTAAGCTAATAGGTGTAGGCATTTCTATGCCTTCGCTTTCTATTGCTTTGCAAAAAGCAAAAGGTAAATTATTTCCATTTGGATGGTTTCATTTAGCAAAATCGTTGTTTATCAAACGATCAAAGGTGTTGGATCTGCTACTAGTGGCTGTGAAACCTGAATATCAGAATAAAGGCGTGAATGCTTTGCTCTTTTATGATTTAATTCCGGTCCTGCATAAAATGGGATTTGAATATGGAGAGAGCAACCCCGAACTGGAAATGAATGGTAAGGTGCAAAGTCAATGGAGTTATTTCAAACGTGAGCAACATAAGCGGCGTCGGGCTTATAAAAAAACGATTGATTAAGAGAAAGGTGAAGATGAAATATGGACGAACAGAATAAAGAAATTGCAGAAAGCGGTGTTTCTTATACCGAGGAGAATATTCGTACCTTGGATTGGCGTGAACATATACGTCGTCGTCCGGGTATGTATATTGGAAAATTAGGTGACGGTTCACATGCCGATGACGGCATTTATGTATTGCTGAAAGAAACCATGGATAACTCAATTGATGAGTATATGATGGGTAATGGCAAAACAATAGAGGTAGCAGTTACTGAAGGGAAGGTGTCGGTCAGAGATCATGGTCGAGGTATTCCTCTGGGCAAACTCGTTGATGTTTCATCAAAAATGAATACCGGTGGAAAATATGATTCTAAAGCATTTAAGAAATCAGTTGGATTGAATGGCGTAGGTATTAAGGCGGTGAATGCGTTATCAAGTAGTTTTCGTATTATCAGCTATCGAGATGGCAAGATGAAAGAAATTTCATTTGAGAGAGGGAATATTATTGAAGATAATCCTCTGAGAGATACGAATGAAGACAATGGTACATTTACAGAATTTATTCCTGACGAAGCGGTTTTCTCAAAATATAATTATCAAGATGAGTATATTGAGACTTTGTTGAAGAATTATACATTCTTAAATGCAGGGCTCACTATTCTATACAATGGAAAGCGTTTCCACTCACGCAATGGTTTGGTTGATCTGTTGAATGAGAATATGACCAATGACCCGCTTTATCCCATAATTCATCTTCAAGGTGAAGATATTGAGATGGTTATCACACACACCAACCAATATGGTGAGGAATATTATTCGTTTGTCAATGGGCAGCATACGACGCAGGGAGGTACTCATTTGGCTGCTTATCGGGAGTCAGTGGCACGTAGTATAAAAGAATACTTCAATAAGAATCAAGAATATGCCGATATACGGGCCGGAATGGTGGGAGCAATTTCTATCAAAGTGGAAGAACCGGTCTTTGAATCGCAGACTAAAACGAAGTTAGGCTCAAAGGATATGGAGCCGGACGGTTCGCTTTCAATTGCAAAATTTGTGGGTGATTTCGTGAAACGTGAATTGGATAATTACCTTCATATCAATCTGGATGTAGCAGATTTAATGCTACAGAAGATACAGGAAAGTGAAAAAGAGCGCAAAGCGATAGCCGGTGTTACCAAACTTGCTCGAGAACGTTCTAAGAAAGCAAATTTGCATAATAAAAAGTTACGTGACTGTCGAATACATTTTAGCGATGTGAAAGGAGAACGTCAGGATGATAGTAGCATTTTCATTACCGAGGGTGATTCTGCGAGTGGATCCATCACGAAAAGCCGAGATGTAAATACACAAGCGGTATTTAGCTTACGAGGTAAACCTCTTAATTCATATGGCCTTACTAAAAAAGTAGTCTATGAAAATGAAGAGTTTAACTTGTTGCAAGCGGCATTGAACATAGAAGATAGTATTGAAGGGTTAAGATACAATAAGGTAATTGTGTCAACAGATGCTGATGTGGATGGTATGCATATTCGCTTGTTGTTGATCACTTTCTTTTTACAATTCTTTCCCGATTTGATAAAAAAAGGACATGTGTACATTTTGCAAACACCTTTGTTTAGAGTTAGAAACAAAAAGAAAACATGTTATTGTTATACTGATGAAGAACGATTGAATGCAATTAGGACTTTGGGTCCGGCTCCGGAAATTACACGATTCAAAGGATTGGGTGAAATTTCTCCTGATGAATTTAAGCATTTCATCGGACCAAATATGCGGTTGGAGCAAGTGCATTTGCGTCGTAATGATTTGGTAAAAGATCTATTAGAGTTCTACATGGGTAAAAATACAATGGAACGTCAGAACTTTATTATTGATAATTTGGTTATAGAAGAAGATCTAGCATAAAATCTAACATAAAAAATGAAGAGAGCTATTTTCCCTGGAACTTTTGATCCGTTTACTGTCGGACATTATTCAATTGTGATGCGTTCACTTTCGCTTATGGATGAAATAGTCATAAGCATTGGCGTAAACGAGAATAAAAGTACTTATTTCCCCATAGATAAGCGGGTGGAAATGATACGTGATTTATTTAAAGATGAGCCACGAATAAAAGTCGAGTCATACGATTGTTTGACCGTTGATTTTGCTCAACATGTGGATGCGAAATTTATTGTACGGGGAATTCGAACGGTCAATGATTTTGAATATGAAGAAACTATAGCCGATATAAATCGTGCAATATCCGGTATAGAAACCATTATACTTTTTACAGAACCGCAATTAACTAGTATAAGTTCGTCGGTGGTAAGAGAATTATTACATTTTAATAAAGATGTAAGCAATTTTTTGCCTAAAGGTCTCAAACTTAAATAAAATGATAATGAAAAAATATTTGATTATAGCAGTTCTGAGTTGTTATGTCTTTAGTGCAAGAGCACAAGATTATAATACACCGGCAAACAAATTAAGATTGGCAGAGTTTGCGATTACAAATCTTTATGTAGATAAGGTTGATGAGAACAAGATAGTAGAGGATGCCATTGTTAAGATGCTTTCTACCCTTGATCCTCATTCGATATATTCTGATCCGGAGGAGGTCAAGAAGTTAAATGAACCGTTGCAGGGGAATTTTGACGGTATTGGCGTACAATTCAATATGGTTGAAGATACATTGTTGGTTATTCAACCTGTTGCGGGTGGACCTTCGCAGAAAGTGGGTATACAAGCAGGTGACCGTATTGTAATGGTGAATGATACTGTTATAGCGGGTGTGAAGATGAAAACAGAAGGCATCATGAATCGGTTGCGCGGTCCAAAAGGTACGAAAGTGAATCTAAGGATCTTAAGACGGGGTGAGAAAAATCTACTTGACTTTACTGTGACTCGTGACCGTATACCTATATATAGTATAGATGCTTCGTATATGGTTGATGATCAAACTGGGTATATACGTATTAGCCGTTTTGCAGCTACAACTCATAAAGAATTTGTGAAAGATTTGTTAGACCTACAAAAGCGAGGAATGAAAAACCTTATTCTTGATTTACAAGATAATGGTGGAGGCTATTTGAGCGCAGCCATAGATATGGCTAATGAATTCCTAGAAAGCAAAAATGAAATAGTTTATACAAAGGGACGTACTCAACCGAGAAGTGATTGGGCAGCTCAAGGGGACGGGCTTTTCCGTAAAGGGAAATTGGTAGTTCTTATTAATGAATTTTCAGCATCGGCTAGCGAGATTCTTACCGGAGCCATACAGGATTGGGATAGAGGAATAATTGTGGGACGACGCTCATTCGGAAAAGGCTTGGTTCAACGCCCTATTGATTTGCCCGATGGTTCAATGATTCGGTTGACTGTAGCAAGGTATTATACTCCCTCAGGACGTTGTATCCAAAAGCCGTATGAGAATATTGAAAAATACAATGAAGATTTAATAGATAGATACAATCGAGGTGAAATGAGCAATGCTGACAGCATTCACTTCCCGGACTCGTTGAAATATCACACAAAGCAATTATCACGTGTCGTTTATGGTGGTGGTGGAATTATGCCTGATTATTTTGTACCTATTGATACCACTGCTTATTCGGATTATTATAGAAAAATAGCGAATAAAGGCATTGTCTTTAATTATACGATAAGATACACGGAAAATAACAAATCGGCTATTTTATCGAAATATAAAGATTTTAAAGACTTTGAGAAGAATTTTGATATATCAGAAAGTGATGTCAAAGCAATTGTGGATGAGGCGAATAAAGCAGGAATCAAATATGATGAAAAGCAATTGAACACTTCCATGCCTCTTCTAAAAATGCAATTTAAAGCATTAGTCGCTCGCGATATATGGGATATGAATGAGTACTATGAAATATATAATGCTGATAATGAAAATATGAAGAAGGCATTGCAGATACTCTCCGATGGAGGCTATGAAATGAAATTAAATAAAAGTAAAAAATAACTATGCATCACCAAGGATTATCCGAAAAGGAAGTATTAGAGAGCAGGAGGGTCAATGGCGAAAACGTGTTAACTCCCCCAAAACGTACGTCCATGTGGCGTTTGTACTTAGAGAAGTTTAATGACCCGGTTATTAAAGTGCTGTTGTTTGCTGCAATACTTTCATTGGGTATATCCATCTTTGAAAATGAATATGCTGAGACCATAGGTATTTTTTGTGCAGTTTTTTTGAGTACGGGTATCGGCTTTTATTTTGAATATGATGCAGAAAAGAAATTTAATGTTCTAAATCAAATAGGCAACGAAACTTCCGTTCGTGTGATACGCGAAGGAGCGGTTCATCAAATACCTAAAAGTGAAGTAGTCGTAGGAGATATCGTAATGCTTGAGACTGGTGAAGAAGTTCCTGCAGATGGCGAGCTGCTGGAAGCAGTTTCTTTGCAGGTTAATGAATCATCTCTTACAGGTGAATTGTCCGCAGATAAATTTGTTGATGGAAATGCTTCAGATGAATCTACCTATAAGCCTAATGAGGTGATGCGTGGCTCTACTGTGTTGGATGGCCATGGCGTTATGAGGGTGCTTCATGTGGGTGATGACACGGAAATCGGTGACGTTTCTCGGCAGTCAATTGAGAAGAACCAGATAAAGACTCCTTTGAGTATGCAACTTGAGAAGTTGGCTAAATGGATTGGACGGGTTGGTTTTTCTGTATCAATTCTTGCTTTCGTTGGTCTTACCATTCATTTCTTACTTAATTATCAACCTTCGTCCCCTGAACATTACGATTATGTCTATGTCTTTCAAAAGATTCTGAGTTATTTCATGATGGCGGTAACGCTTATTGTCGTGGTTGTTCCTGAGGGCTTGCCCATGAGTGTAGCTTTATCTTTGGCTTTGAATATGCGAAGAATGCTGTCAACCAATAATTTGGTCAGAAAGATGCATGCTTGTGAAACAATGGGAGCTGTTACTGTTATATGTACTGATAAAACCGGAACATTGACTCAAAACCAAATGAGGGTTAATGATGTTTATTTTCCGGAGATTGATAATGAGGACGGTAAGCAGTTGGTTTATGAGGCTTTAAGTATCAATTCTACCGCTTTTCTTGAAAAGAATGAAGATTCTGTTGCCGGTGTCGGTAACCCGACCGAAGTGGCGTTGTTGTTATGGCTAAAATCGCAGAATCAAGATTATCTTACATTCCGTAGCAAGGATAAGATTATAGATCAACTGCCTTTCACGACAGAATTGAAATACATGGCGACTCTTACCAAATCGCAAGTTTCAGGCAAATCAGTGATTTTTGCGAAAGGAGCATTTGAAATGCTTATGCCTTATTGCATTTCTGATGAAAAGGAACAAATCAACCAATGGTTGCTTGATCATCAAAAAAAAGCAATGCGTACCCTCTCTTTCATGTATAGAGTATTGAGTGATGATGAAGCAGGATTATCCTGCAAAGAGTTAATAGAAAAGGGAAATCTTACATATATGGGAGTCGTATCAATATCCGATCCGATTCGTGATGAGGTACCCGGTGCAGTGGATAGTTGTCGGGATGCCGGTATACAAGTGAAAATCGTTACCGGTGATACTATTGGTACAGCAAGAGAGATTGCACGACAGATTCATCTTTGTGATGGTTCTGACGAGTCTCAATTTATTACCGGAGTAGAATTTGGCCAATTAAGTGATGAAGAGGCTCTTGATAGAATCACAAATCTGAGAGTCATGGCGAGAGCTCGTCCATCAGATAAAAAACGTTTGGTACAATTACTTCAGAAGCAAGGAGAAGTAGTTGCTGTGACAGGTGATGGCACAAACGATGCACCCGCTCTTAATTATGCACACGTCGGTTTAAGTATGGGATCTGGTACAAGCGTTGCAAAGGAAGCAAGTGATATCACCTTGATGGATGATTCATTTGCAAGTATCGGCACAGCTGTTATGTGGGGACGTTCATTATATAAAAATATTCAACGCTTCATACTGTTCCAGTTAACAGTCAATTTTGTAGCTTTGTTAATTGTATTGGTTGGTTCGTTTGTAGGTACTAATGTTGCATCGGCAGATGGTGATTTGCCACTGACAGTAACACAAATGCTTTGGGTAAACCTCATTATGGATACCTTTGCAGCTATGGCATTGTCAACTATTTCACCAAGCGTTGAAGTAATGAAAGAAAAGCCTCGTGCTAATGACAGTTTCATCATTTCACATTCCATGCTAATTAATATAGTTGTTACGGGTATGATTTTCACAATTACACTGTTGGGAGTGTTATTGTATTTTAAAGAAATACACGGTGCACCAACAGAAAAGGATTTAACGATCTTTTTTACGGTGTTTGTGATTATGCAATTCTGGAATTTATTTAATGCTGCATTATTCGATACACGCAAATTTATTAGTTCTGCAATAAAAGGTAATAAAGGTTTGTTGCTTGTCTCACTCATCATATTGGCCGGTCAGATATTGATTGTACAATTTGGAGGTAAAGTGTTCCGTACAGTACCGCTATCATTGGAGGAGTGGATTAAAATCATATTGTACACCAGTGTTGTTTTGTGGATAGGAGAAATAATAAGAGGCATTAAGAAACTATTATATCATGATAAAAAAAGATAAAACTTACCGGATAAGAAATCTCGTTTTTGATTTTGGTGGAGTACTTGTGGATCTTGATAGACAAAGATGTATTGACCAATTTAAACAGTTGGGAGCCATCGGTATTGGAGATATGTTAAGCGACTATTCAAAAGAAGGCTTTTTTCAAGATTATGAAGAAGGGGAAATAACTTCAATTGAATTCAGAGATAAATTGAGGAAGCAGGCAGGACGTTTTATTTCCGACGAAGACTTGGATAAAGCTTGGTGTAGTTTTCTTGTCGGCATTCCCATATTTAAGTTAGATACACTGTTGCGACTTCGCAAACATTATGTGGTATATTTGTTAAGTAATACCAACCAGATACATTGGCAATGGTCATGTGAGAATCTGTTTCCATATAAAGGATTTAGTGCAGAAGATTATTTTGAGAAAATATATCTTTCATTTGAAATGCATGATGCCAAACCTTCGTCATCAATATTTAAGAGAGTGTTGACCGATACGGATATTTTGCCTGAAGAAACTCTCTTTCTTGATGATTCACAAGAAAATTGTGCAGTGGCCGAATCATTGGGAATTCATACGAAACTTGTAAATCCGTGCGAGGATTGGACAATATTTTTTAGTAAAGATGGTGATAATAGATGAAAATTCAGTAGAACAACTGCCTGGCAGTGTAGCTACAATAGGTTTCTTTGATGGTGTGCATCTTGGTCATCTTTTTTTGATTGATCAAGTGAAAGAGTTAGCTTCAAAACATCATTTAGCTTCGGCAGTGCTTACTTTCCCTGTTCATCCGAGGAAAGTGATCCATTCCGACTTTGTTCCTTCACTACTTTCTTCTCCTGACGAGAAGATGGAATTATTAACCGAAGCCAGAGTAGATTACTGCTTCCTCTTAGATTTTACACAATCAATAGCTAGTCTAACAGCCAAAGAGTTCATGCAGGAAATAATGCGTGATAAGTTTAATGTAAAAGAACTTGTAATTGGTTATGATCATCGGTTCGGACATAATCGTGAAGAGGGTTTTGAGGATTATAAGCAATATGGCGAACAATTGGGCATAAAAGTTTATCAGGCAAAAGCTTTTGATGAAAATGGAACAAAGGTGAGTTCCTCTGTGGTGCGTAACTACTTAGCAGAAAATAATATACGGATGGCTAATAAATGCTTGGGTTATTCTTATCAACTTCATGGAAAAGTGGTTCTGGGTAACCAACTAGGTCGAACGATTGGATTTCCTACTGCCAATATTGAGCCTCATTGTTCCGAGAAATTAGTTCCTGCTGATGGAGTTTATGTAGTGGATGTTATTGTGCAAGACAAGAGTCTGCGTGGTATGCTGAATATAGGTAACCGACCTACTGTAAACAATGGAACGAATCGTACGATAGAAGCCAATATATTTGATTTTGACGCCGATATATACGGGCATGATATTTCTGTTCGGTTTCTTGATTTCCTTCGTCCACAGAAAAAGTTTCCATCAATCAATGATCTTGTAGATCAATTAAAGAAAGATCGTGAAGCTGCAAGGATTTATTAATCCAGTGAAATAATCACAATAAAAGAGATATTGCTATGCGAATTCCTAAATTCTGGATTCTATTCATCGTTATTGTTTTTCAATCAGTTGTTGTAAAAGCAAATAGTTTGCCTGTAGTAGGCATTGATAATGGGATTTCCAAAGAGCTAGCCATATCTCGCAAAAAGGAACTGAAAGAGATACACTATTCTTTATTTTTTCGTATTCCCGATTCTTTAAAAGCGAATATCTGTGGAGAGGAAAGTATCGAATTTTATTGTAGTGGTACATCCGATGTAATTATTGATTTCAAAGCCGACAGATCTCAAATAAAAAAGATTGCGGCAAATGGCAAAGTAATTAAAAGTCTATTAAAGGACGAGCATATAATTATTCCTTATGCAAACTTGAAAAAAGGGAAAAATAGAATTGATCTTTCATTCATTGCGGGGAATAAGTCTTTAAACAGAAATCCGGATTATTTGTATACACTGTTTGTGCCTGAGAAAGCAAGAACAATATTCCCTTGTTTTGATCAGCCGGATATGAAAGCTCATTTCACACTTACGTTAGATATACCTGCAACATGGCTTGCCGTTTCAAATACCAATATAGCAAAACAAGTAAATAAAAACTCTCGAAGGATTTTTTCCTTTGCTACGACAAATCCGTTGCCTACTTATTTGTTTTCTTTTGCAACAGGTGTCTTTAAAACAAAAACGTGTAATCGTAATGGTCACGCTGTTACAGCCTATTATCGTGAAACAGATTCGGCAAAGGTGTCGCAATTTGATAAAATCTTTGATGAAGTCTTTTTGTCACTTGAATGGTTGAAAACGTATACGAATATGCCTGTTCCTTTCCCTAAGTATGATTTTGTAATTCTTCCCGGATTTCAATTTGGAGGAATGGAACATCCGGGGGCCATACTTTACAATGATAAAGAAATGTTTCTGAGCCAGCATCCTACTCCTGATGAAGAGCTGCGTAGGATGGAATTGATTGCCCATGAAACATCGCATCTATGGTTCGGAGATTTGGTCACAATGAAATGGTTTAATGATGTATGGACGAAAGAAGTTTTTGCCAATTATATGGCATCGAAAATAGCGAAGGAGCAGTTTCCTCTAATAAATCACAAACTTAATTTCTTGAAGTCATATCAGATTTATGCATTAACGGATGATCGGACAAAAGGCACCCATCCCATACAACAGCAACTTAATAATCTTCAAGATGCCGGACTTCTCTACGGCAACATCATCTACGATAAAGCTCCTGTGATGATGAGAAAGTTGGAACAACAAATGGGAGCTGATTCTTTTAGAAACGGATTGCGTAAATACCTTAAAAGATATGCTTATAGCAATGCTACATGGGATGATTTGATTGACATATTAGATAATGAGAATCCGAAAGCTAAAGTAAAAGAGTTCAGCGATGTGTGGGTCAAACAAAAAGGTATGCCGGAGATTACATGTAAAGTGGTGAATGATACTTTGTTCGTCTCTCAATATGACTCATATAAAAGGAATATTTGTTGGAAGCAGCGTTTCTCTATAGGTCTGGTTTCTGGCGATTCTATTATGCCTGTTGAGATAAATATGCAGCACTCCACCGTTCATCTTCCGTTGGCGGTTCATCCTGATTATATCATACCTAATTATGATGGTATGGGATATGGTCGGTTTATTGTTGACTCAACGAGTACATCTTATCAATTGAATCATTGGATGAACTTTAAAGACGATCTAGTACGCGAATCCGTGTTGATGAATATATATGAGAATTACCTCGCACATCAAATTTCATCTGATTCATGTATGTATTCTTTATTAAAAGGTTTAGATGTAGAGAAGAATCAATTGATTGCATCAACATGTAGTGGATATATAGCTTCGGTATGTTTCAAGATGGAAGGTAAATCACGACAATCTGCCGAAAAGAAGATGTGGGAGATATCCCGGAATCATCCTATAGTTGCATGCCGTCAACAAATGTTTCGCTCTTTGATAAGGATAGCAACGGATACTACTATTGTGAACAAGCTATATACTATTTGGAAGGAACAAAGCAATACATTATTAAATGAGGATGATTACATGTCATTATCCTATCAACTCGCATTACGCATTCCTTCTCAATATAAGGACATTTTGAATATTCAAAGAAATAGATTGACAAGTGCAGATCGCAAACGTGAATTTGACTTTGTCAGCCGTGGGTGTACGCCGGATAGGCAAGAACAGGTCGCTATTTTCAATTCATTGCTAAAGAAAGAAAACCGAAGCATTGAGCCTTGGACCGAGCAGTTACTGGAATTACTCAATCATCCGTTGCGTGAGCCATTCTCAAATTACTATATAACTCCGGGGCTAGATGTAGTGCAAGAGATACAAAGAACCGGTGATATCTTTTTCACTAAAGGGTGGCTTGTTTCTTTGTTGTCAGGGCACAAGAGCGAAGAAGCAAGGCAAATGGTTCTACTATTTTTGCAAGAACATCCTAGTTATCCGATAGCACTTAAAAACAAGGTATTGCAAGCGGCCTATAGTTTGCTTAATTAATCTCTTTTATAAAAGTTGCTGAATCATTTGCTACTTGTTTTGGGCCAAATTATTCCATATAGTTTTACATAACAACAGATTGGTTCCATACCAATACTTTCTCTCCATTGATCAATCATTTTAGGATCTTCCAAAGGATCAAGTGAATAACTTCCATCGTTGTTCATTGTGATTTGGCTTCCATAACGTTGTTTTTTTCCTTCAAAAGTATTTATTCTATCTTCAAGCATACCTAACATATCCGGTGATATATCTCCTCTTTCTACAGCATTACGAATCATTGGTAAATATTTCTTTTCAATGCTAATATCAGCATGTTGGATCACAAGCCAAATAGAACGTGCTGCATTACCTACAGTTCTCTGTCCTACCCAACCTCTTGTATCAAGTATATGAGTTACTTTTTGAAGGTTAATGCTATCAACATGTTCCATTTCTTTAATTAAGCAATTAATGAGAACACTGTCAGGATGTGCTTTTTCTGTTTCAGCTATATATTTTATCCTTACGCCTTGATCATACTCCCAAATATCTTTTAATTCTTTTTGTAAAGGTTTGTCATAATTGCGTTCAATATTAAGTTTTCGTTGTTGTAGCGTGTCCATCAAAATATTCCATCGGCGATCATTGTGAAGAGAGACTAAATCACTATCATTACTTATACCATCCGAATACCAATTCTTTTTCTGCATAACTTGTTGCAAAAGCCATTTAAATGCTACGTTTTTTTGATTTGCTTTGGCCGCACAACATGCTCCATTATATAGATGAGCAGGTCTTATTAATCCGTCTTTGCCAATATGCAATGCTTTTTTATATGCTTTATAGGCGGCTTTATAGTTTGATTTCTTATACAAAGAATCTCCTTGGTAAATAAATATCCAATATCTATAGTATGTAGCTGTTTGAGAGTAACTTATTATGGGGATTAATTCCATGCAGATTAAAAATAGAATTTTGTTTTTCATTATATGTGGCTATTTTTATTTTATAAGTGCAAATATAAATAGATATTATATTTAAACAAAAAATATCATACTTTTAATATCACAGAGACTAAAGAATATGATACTGATTGTTTAAAGAATTTTTCATAGACTTTTCTTCGAATCATAAGGCTTTAAATCACATTCGTTGTATACTTTCGCTTCCAGCTTCATTCCCTTTGTATTTAATTTTGAGAGAGTTAAAATTGTATCTGAATGTAATCCCAATTTTTCTACTATTATATCGATTTAGGTCGTATAAGTGCATTTGCTTGTTATATATAAGGTTTCCATCCATATAGCCATTAAAAATATCCATTCCTTTTAATTGGACAGATAACTTGTCATGGAAAAATGTTTTACTGAGACTAATATCAACTACAAAATGATGATCCGTTAATGATATATTTTGGAAATCTCCTTTACTTTGATATTCAATATCAACAGCAGATATGTAATTTAAAGGCATCTGCAGTGAATTATGAAATGAACATAACCATATTGGAGAATTCAAGTGTACTAGTTTATTATTGCTTGTTATATTTAGCCATTGTTTAGAGCCCCCGAGACTTAATTGCGAATCCCATATTCCTAATTTGGGTGAGACAGAGATGAAACTCATAAAAGTCCTTAGTTTCTTTAAATTGTTGTATGCAATTGTAGTTATTGCGGAATCATCTTTTGATTGTTCTGCCCAATAGATAATCGTGTTTTTTTCGTTTTGATAGCTAGTAGTAAATTGTATCCATTTCCACAATCCAATTAAAGAAATATCATGGATTGTTTCGGGCAACAATAATGGGTTACCTTGTTGAAGAGTATAACGATTTATATAGTATACATTATTGCTTAATTGTCGATAAGTCGGACGTTTAGTCTTTATTGTATAGCTTAGTTGAGTTTGCATATTACCCAATTTGGTTCCCAATGAAAAGTTGGGGAATAAATCATTAAAATATTTACTTTGGTTCTCTTTATAAGTTCCGTTTTCATAATATTTAAATCTAACCTTTTCATAGCGTAGCCCTGCTGATATTTGTCCAATGACGGTCATTTTTGTCATTTCTAGAAATGTACTTATGTTTTGTTCTTTCAAACTGCTGTATGACGTGGGTACAAAATTTTGTTTGCACAAATAATTGTCATCTCTTTTGGTCTTTGTAAACTCTCCTCCAATACTCAGTTTCCCTTTCAATAAAGGGTACGTTGTTACCAATTTTGATGCTAACATGTTATTCTTAACGTAATTTATCGATTCCACAATTCTATTGTCATGTTCTAAACTAAATTCATTAACTATTGAGTAACTCTTTGTACTATTTGTGAGATAGTTTGTGCTAAAATCGAGTCCAACCTTTCCAAATGTCCCGTTATAAAATGCATTTAAAAGAGTTGAAGGATTTCTTGTTGCCACAATGTGTCTACGTATACAGTTTGTTTGATCTCACGTCTGGTCAGTTGTGCATCTCTGGTATATTTCAACATACTGAATATGTTTATATTCTTATGCGTAAAGTTCCCATCAAGTTGTTCTGATAAATTCGTATTTTGACATTGGAAATAACTGGATCTTGCTTCAAAACTTAATCCTTCATTTTTGTGATTGATCGTTCTTATTTTGATAATAGCTTTGACCGTAGCATCATATTTCGCTCCAGGATTAGTGATAAGTTCAACGCACTTTATGTCTTCTGATTTTAAATTATCTAACACAGAGATATCGTAGATTTGTCTGTTATCAACATATATTATTGGAACTCCTTTACCAAAAACAATATATTCATGGTTCTTTTCAATAATACCAGGAAGATGTTTTAGTATATCATCTGCTGTACCTGCTTTCCTTAAAAGAGTATTTTCAATATTCGTGATCAATGCTCCGTTTTCAATTTGATATTTCGGTCTTGCTCCAATAACCTCTGCCGTCTTTAGTATTACGGGATCATTTTGTAAAAAGATCTTTCCTAATTCCCCAACTCTACATTTCATATAATACGATTTATAACCAATGGATGAAATTTTCAATATATAACATTGATCGGGTATTGATTTTATTTGAAAAAGGCCATCTTCTTTTGTCATTGTCCCTTCTACAAATATGGAATCTTTTTCTGACAGTAAAATAACATTAGCAAAACCAAGAGGGTGATCTGACGAGTCGAGAACTTTACCGGAAATAAGATTCTGTGATTTTGCTTGCTGGCAGAAAAAGAATCCTAAACAGACGAATGCAAACCAATAATACATTTTCATATTACTATATACTTTTAAATTATTGGTCCAAAAGTATATGGTAAAATATAACTGTGAAAATTATTGTGATAGATGCCAAAGGAAAGTGATCAATAGCACTAAAATGTTCTTTATCCCAGATTTTTGGGATAGGACAAAACTTCTTTTAATTCTTTCATGTATGTTCGTGAAACCGGGATTTCTTGTAAGCAGTCCTTCAGTGTCAATCGATAGCCTTGTGCATTACCTTCGATATTTATGATGTGATCTATATTTATAATATATGCTCGATGACAACGAACCAAAGTGTTGTACAAGTGTAATTTTTCTTCCATTTGTTTGATGGTAGAACGTATTATTTTGTGTTTTTCCGTATGGTTGATATAACAAATATCAACGTAATTGCCGGAAGACTCTATGTATAGAATTTCATTGGGCAACAGTGATATCGATTCTTTTGTATCACCGGTCAAAAGTATTTCATCAGACTGCGCATTTTTTAAAGATGCTTTATTTCTACCTGATAAAAGTTGATTCAAATTTTTTGCCTCTGTTAGATTCTGTTTCAATACTCTGTTTTGAGTGATAAAAAGTTCTATGATGGTTGGAATAATACCGATCGTGATTGCAGCAAACATGTCCCAGCGTAGTATATAGAAAAAATCTTGGTTAAAGCATTCGTTGAGGGAATGTTTTCCTAATAAAAAATAATCGTATATGAAGGTGAGTATGCCTGATGTCAACAACAAAATTGAATAATGAAGGTAGTTCTTTCCTATTGTCCATTCTTGAGATGCGTAGAATTTGGTGAATATTTTAGGTAAGAGGAAAAAGAAGATGCTAAGAGTTATTACTAAAACAACTAAGAAGCCGATTAATACCTCAAATTGAACAAAATTGGATAGTCGGTATTGAAAAGGTTCAAATATTGCAAGAATCAAACCGACTACAGTTATGTATAATAAGATTGTTTGTACCGGACGATTATTTCTAGGCACGGGTTGACTTAGATAATTGAATACACTCATTTTCTATAAATTTCCGTTGTAACCATTATATTCGCAAATGTAATGATTCTTATGATATTTCTAAAATATTACAGCATAGATTCTGAGTCTTTAGATTCTGTAATCGCGGCAATTCGTACTATTTTTCTGAGATGGTGATACGAAAATACTTTATAAAACCTGTTTAAATCAGTTTATTGATTTTATCATTCATCCTTCATATCCCTTTATCCATCTATGTTTCCGAATGAACGCATGAATGCTTGAACTTATTTTAACACTTTCAGGCAGTAGCCATCTCCTCGTTCTGAGTTCAGCAGAATGTGTTCATCAGATTCTAGGGCGGCACGTAGTTTCACGATGTAATTGTACAGACTGTGTTCATTGACAATTGTAGAACCCCACACTTGGGCAATCTCTTCCATTGTGACTATTTCATTCAGTTTTTCGTAGAATAAATAGAGTAAGGCAAATTCTAATTTAGTTAATCGCTTTATCTCTTTCTCATCTTTACTTAGCACACGTGTTTGTAAATTCAATTGGAGTGAAGAAATAGATATTTTTGCAGTGATGGAAGGTTTTGCGTAACGGTTGATATAAGCGATCAGTTCTTGTATATCAAATGGTTTTCGGATATATGCTTCTGCTCCATTTTGTAATGCACGAACGACTTCTGCACTTTCGGTATGTGATGAAACCATCAAAATGGGAATGTTGGGCATCTTGCTACGAAAAAAAGGAACGGCGTCTATTCCATCGTCATTTTCTATTTCTACATCCAAGATCAATATATCAGGTTTCAATTTATCAACAACCGGTTTGGCCGTCATTAATGAATTCAGAAAATATACCTCGTATCCTTCTTCTTTCAAAGCTGTTGTCACAATATTACCGATGTTAATATCATCATCTACAAATAAAGCCTTTATCTTTTCCATAATCTTATGTTCTTATTCGTCCGGCAACCAAAAAGTAAATATACTTCCTTTGTCGGGCTCACTCTCTAATTTCATTTTACCGCCATGAGCTTCTATAATGTACTTCGTGTAGGGAAGACCTATACCATAACCTCGTTGTAATTTGTCATTACTTCTCGGTACCTGATAAAATTGTTCAAAAACCTTTTTTTGGTATTTCTTATATATGCCCCAACCATTGTCTTTTACCGATACCTGTACAAAATGGTTCTGTGATTGGGATAATTCTACGATAACCTCAACTCCATCGTCTGAGTATTTCAATGCATTTTCCATCAGATTGCGAAATACATTGCCCATATACATTGCATCAGCTTTCACTTTTACAACCTCTGACGATGAGATAATATTTATAGTATGTTGCTTTTTATTATATTGAATATCCAATTGCTCTTTCACCTTTTGTACTGTTTGCATTAAATCCATTTCTGTTTTTTGGATCAGCACCCTTCTTCGGTCACGCCTTGCTGTAATCAATAAAGCCTCTATGTCATTCACCAAATGTGAAGCTTGTAGAGACGTATCACCCATCATTTTCTTTTTAGCATCATCCTCTTCATTGCTTTTCATCCAATTCATCAACATGATTATTCCGCTTAGCGGAGATTTAAGGTCATGAATCGTACCGTTCACACTTTTCTCTCGCTCTTCAAATTGCCTGTCTTTTCGTCTTATCACAATCAATTGATATGCAATACATCCCAATGCTATAAATATCATCACAGCTGATCCGGTTAGTACTCCAATCATTTTCAGCAAGAAATCGGAAATAGGAATCTCCGCTTTTGCACGGATATATTGCATCCCTTTAGAGCCTATGGGATACCAATCTGTATAAGATCCCCATGAACTATTTGGTGCTAGGTTTCCTATATGAGATGTCATTATAGAATCCTTGTTATATGAGATGATACAATATCTTTTTAAATCAAGAAGTTCTTTTTTATTTCCTGTCTTTATTTGAGTTTTGAATATACTATCCAGCACTGTTAATTTGAGGGGATTATGTTTGTATGTCTCTATATCTTGGCTATACTGTTGAACGGCTTCAGCTATTGTTTTGTTTTTCCCTAATTTGTTTGAGGATAAGTCTATTATTTCATTTTTGTGCTTCCTTATATATTCAGGTGAAGGAGTCGATGCTGGTGTAAAAGTGACTTGAGGTTTATTCAGATCTTTAAAATGATGTTTTTGGCGCTTTATTAATTCTTGACCGATACAGACATCTAATGTATTGTTTGTTTTCATTAGTTGTTCCGTTGCATATGATTGATAGGCATTATAAATCCAAAGAACTTGTAAGCATATGATTATAATAGAAGCTAATGTGGTGGCAAGGAGAACTTTTTTCATTATTTTATAAATTGTTTCGTTTATTGGCACAAATGTAACTAAAAAATCTTTTTTGATGATATAATTATTACATATTTGTTAGCTAGTGATTATAAGAAATGCCGTCTTTTGTGAAAAAATTAATAAAAATAGAATAGCGATGAAAGAAGATTTATTAATTATAGAAGAACTAGACTCCATTAGAGGAGGTGGAAAAGTTTTAATGTATATCCGCGGAAAATGGGTTTGGGTTGACACTCAAGGTGAAGATGACTAAAAAGTGTAATTGATTAGGACAGTAATTATTTACTTGAGGACTTGCCATCCTAAGAGGAAATGAATATGTATTCTACGTCTTTGAAATATACTGTTGTAATTCTAATTTTTAACCAAAGCAGAAAGGGGCATTTAAATAAGTGTAAGATCATTTTGAAAAAGGCAATCTTGAGTAGAAATTGCAGAGTCCTATCTGTATCGCGGAAATAGGGAAATAATTTATGAATTAATTGTAAAATAAAAGAGTCATGAAAAAGAATAAATCTTTAGTGAAATTTGATATGGCAGATATAGAACAATTGTCATCAGAGAAAGAAATGTCGGAAGTTTTAGGCGGAAATGTTATAAAGGCCATTTTAAAGGCTTTAGGCCTTGCAAAGGATGGTGGTACTACTAACGACGGATGTAATAATTGCAACTGTTAATCATTTACATTATAATAGATTAAATAATTTTTAGAGGATATCAATTCGATATCCTCTAGAATATGTATGTAAGATATGAAACAGAGTATATACAATAATCAAGTTAAGATAAATAATATTGACATTATCTATAATTCATTCTCAAATAGATTTATATCTGTAACTCCAGACATTTTGGATTGTTTAAGTGGTAATTATTCTAATCATAATGTATTGAATGGACTCAGAAATGCAAGATTCTTAGTAGAGGATGATGAAAATGAAAAAGACTTAGTAATGAATTGTTATTTAAGGAGGAAATTTTCTTTAAGAGTGTATCAGTTGATTATTAACACATCTCTTGATTGTAATCTTCAATGTTGGTATTGTTACGAAACTCATATAAAAAAATCTTTTATATCATCAGATGTAGTTCTAAATATTCTGAAGCATATAGAATTGAAATTTATATCGGAACCGTTTGAGGTGTTGGAATTAAGCTTTTTTGGGGGTGAACCTATGCTGAACTATAAAGCTATTTCTGATTTGCTTCAACATGTAAAGAGTTTAATGAATAAATATGGCTTTAAAGTCTTATTGACAATAGTGACTAATGGAACTTGCATTAATAAGCGTTATATAGATTTATTAAGAGATTTCAAAACTAGATTTCAAATAACAATGGACGGAGATGAATGCACACATAATTCTATTCGAAAGTTTAAAGATGCTAGAAAAGGGAATTCATATAAATATATTATAAATGGATTAAAATTATTGTCTGAATCAAAAGCTAATTTTTATTTTACAATAAGGGTAAATTATGATTCAAATGTAATAAAAAACATAGTTCATTTAATTAATGATTTATCCTTTTTGAATCGAGAAAAAACTATTATATCTTTGCAGAAAGTATGGCAATGTAAATTAGATGAGATTAATACACAAAAGTTGTTTGATGTTATAGGTTATATTAATACACAGAAGTTCTTTGTTGATATCTATGGTTTTTCTTCAAAATTTTGTAGCTGTTATGCTAATAATTATAATCAAGCTATAATTAATTATGATGGAAAGGTCTATAAATGTACTGCTAGAGACTTTGTAAAAGACAGATCTTATGGTGTGTTGAATTCTGAAGGCATAATTGTATGGGATATAGGGAAGCTAAAAAAACGTTTATCTCTAAATGCTCCTCAAAAATGTATAGATTGCTCTTTGTTTCCTAGTTGTAAAGGATTTTGCTCACAAAAATTATTAGAATGTGAAGATATAGATACATTACCTTGTCTATATGACAAGGAACTTTCTAAGTCTGATATTGTATTACATAACATAAAACAGAAATTAATAGAAAGAAGAAATGAAGTTTAATATTATTGTTTTTTCTCTGGCATTGATCATTGGATTAAAGAGTTATTCACAGTCGAAGATTTGGATATATGGCCATGTCTATGAAAATGGCAAAAATGATAAGCAAGGACTGATACCATTTGCTACAATAAGTTATTATAGTTATGAAAATCAAAGCGAACTCAACTATTCTACAATGAGTGGACCTACAGGCAATTATTTGATTAAACCTTATAACTATAAGGCGAAATATCATGCTGTAGTCGAAGCCCCAGGATATAAAACTATTTTTTTTAATTTGAAAGAAATTCCTGAGGTATGGAATGGAAATCCATTTTCTGGAAATGCTTCAGTAAATATTTGTATGGTGAGAGATAGTACAAAGATGGAAGAGTTTATTTCCCCAAGGGAGTATACAATAAAACAATTAAAAAAGCAGTATAAAATAAAGACGTTTAAAGACTTGATTGAACAAATTTCTGATGTAAAGATAGACGGAATGGATTTGTTAACACAGCAGGGAGGGAGTGTTCGCATTTTTGTCAATGGTGCAGGTGTAACAAGTGAAATTTGTAAAGAAATATATGAATTGCCAGTATCAATTATTTCAAAGTTAGAATATTATAACCTCCCTAAGGGAGGTCTTTATGAAGGGGCTTTAGATATAATTTTAAATGTTGGGAATGTAGAAAAGGCTCCTTCATACATCTTGAAAGGGAGTGAATTTGCATTTTAAGATATAGATATGAGAAAGAGTTTTTTAATAATATTATTCTTTTTATTAGCAAGTCATTTTTTGCATGCACAAGTTTTGGTAAAAGGTAACATCAAGACTTTTAAAGGAGAAGAATTATCGTTTGTGAATGTAGCAGTATTTAGCTTATCGGATACGACAAAACTTGTCGCTGGTAGTATTACGGACGTACAAGGTGACTATGTTTTGCCTGCGTTACATCCTGGCCTGTATAAATTTGTGGTATCGGCGGTGGGATACTTGGTTAATAATGAGTATGTTCATTTGCACATGCCTTCTGTTGGTTATAATATTACTAAAGATTTTTTACTAAAGGAAGGGGCGACTGTATTGGGTGAAGTAGTGGTGAAAGGATCTCATAAAAGTGTCTATGCAGGTAAATCGGTTTATACTTTTACCAAAGAGCAGATAAAAAATGCCCGTTATTCTTATGATTTGCTGCCTACAATCAGTCATCTTCTCATAGATATGCAGTCTGGTAAGATAAGTAAAATAGGTGGTGGCAATGTAAAAATTCTCATAAACGGAGTAAATTCAACGGAGAATGATTTAAAAAGTATACCTCCTGATAAGGTGCTAAAAGTGGAATATTATGATATACCACCTGCCCGTTATGCAGCGGTAGGTGCATTGGTAAATGTGATTACTAAAAGGTTGGATACGGGTTGGAATGGAGGAATTGATGCTTTAAAAGCCTTTAATACCGGTTTTAGCAACGACAATGCTTATTTGAAGTATGCTACTGGAAGACAACAGTTTGTCTTTGATTATTCGTTGCATTACCGTAATTATAGAGATCGTCGATCATCTGAGACTTATAAGTTTAATTTGAAAGATGAAGAAATAGATGAAGAAATTTATAAAAAAGATAAGTTTGGTTATATAACAAATGAAATTAACCTGAAATATACAAATAGTGTAGCTGATGATTATACCTTGCAAGTGTCTTTGTCCCCTAACTTTGATTCAAGTTTTTCAAGAGGTGGTAGTTCTATTCAACAATCTGTGAGCAAGGTCTTGGATGATATAACAGGAGATACTCATAATAATGTGCATACGTTCGGTCCAAGTATAGACACTTATTTTTCCAAGAAAATTAAAAATGGTAAAGAATTGGATATAGATGTAGTTGGAACGTATTATCATAATAATCAAAAAAAATAAACATGGAATTTGATACGGCAACAAATGATACTCTGTTGGACGACAATATGTACTTGAAGAATAATAAATATTCGTTGATAGGAGAAATGGCATATAGCATCAAGTTCGGTCTGAATACCCTGAGCTTGGGTTATAAAACGACGTTGTCAAATTCCGACTATACAATCAATAATTTCCTTTCTGGTGGTGAAAACTATACTTACAAATCGGTCAACAACAGCCATTATGTATATGCCGAATATGAAGGAACGTTGAAAAACCTGATGTATCGGTTGGGATTAGGAGGAACTTTGGTTAATAATAGCAATGATGATACTAAATACTCAAAATGTGAGTTTACACCTCAAGCTGTTTTATCTTATCAGATTAATCAGAAGCAATGTGTGCAATTGACGTTGGAATCATCTCCGATAATTCCAACAATATCTCAATTAAGCAACAATGTCGAGCAAATAACTACGGGGCTTCTTCGTATGGGCAATCCTTATTTGAAGAGCGGAAATAACTATACGACGATCTCAAAATACAGCTATAATAATGATTTATTGGATTTTGATTTAGCAGGTCTAACAAGCTATGACTATGCTCCGATTAATATCTATTATAAGGAAGTGATGTTGAATGGCAATAATTATATTGCTTCTACGACTGAGAATGCAAAATCTTTTTTTCAATATGGCGGTTTTTATTCTTTCTCATTACGCCCGTTCAAATCCGAGTTGCTTGTAATTAAATCTTATGGCATAGCAGCTAGGCAGAGATTGAGCAGTCCAATTATTGGTAAATATTCGCATTGGTACATTCCTATATATTTATCTTTAGATATGAGGTTCCATAATTGGGGTATGACTTATAATGGAAATATTGTCTCTGATCAAATAGACGGAGCCTATTTGAGAGATGACAAGAACCAGAATAACCTGATCATGTTTTACCAAAAGAAGAGCTTCCGTCTGACGGCAGGCTGCTATTGGTTATTTACAAAATCTAAGTATTATAATAAAACAGTACCTAACAATATTCTATATAATAATGAGCATACTCATATCAATGATAATCGTTCCATGGTGTTGGTGGGATTCAGTTGGAATTTTTCGATTGGGAAAAATATGAAGATTGATAAGAAGTTTCAGAATAAAGATACTGATAAAGGAACATTCTAAATAACCGAATTAAATGAAATCTTTCCCTCTTTACATTCAGCATGACAGCATGCAATGCGGCATCGCCTGCCTACAAATGGTATGCAGTTATTATGGTAAAACATATTCGGTGGAAGAACTTTCCCATTTATGTTTTGCCACAACAGAAGGTGTATCGTTTCTTGGTATCAGCCAAGCAGCAGATGCACTGGGATTGCATACCATTTGCGGACGGGTGAAAGTGGAGCAATTACCTCAAGCACAGTTACCTTGTATACTTCATTGGAACCAGAATCACTTTGTAGTACTTTATAAAGTGAAGGAAAGGAAGAAAGGAAATATTTTCGGTATTGCTGATCCGGGAAAAGGCTTGTTGGAATATAATGAAGATGAGTTCAAAAATTGTTGGATAAGTACCCGATCACAAGGTGAAGAGAAGGGCATCGCCATGTTTCTTAACCCCACACCGTTGTTCGATCAACGTATACCTACAGGTAAAGGTGAGAAACGTTCGTTCCGCTTCTTGTTCGGTTATGTTCGTCAATACAAGAGGTATTTTGGACAAATCATTCTAGGACTAGCAGTGGGCAGTCTGCTTCAACTAATATTCCCTTTTCTCACTCAAGCCATTGTAGATATAGGAATCACCCATCAAAACCTTAACTTCATATATTTAGTGTTGTTGGCACAACTGATGTTGACAGTCAGTCGCACTTCGGTCGATTTCATTCGCCGTTGGCTGCTACTGCACATCAGTATGCGCATCAACATCTCATTGGTTTCGGACTTCTTTGTAAAATTGTTGAAACTGCCCATGTCATTTTTTGATACCAAACTGATGGGCGACTTGATGCAACGTATGAGTGATCATACTCGGGTGCAGGACTTTCTGACTACCCAAACTTTGTCAGTTCTGTTTTCCTTATTTAGTTTCATGGTGTTTGGTTGTGTGCTGCTTGGTTACAATCTGCTGATATTCGTAGTTTTCATATTTGGGAGCATTATTTACGGAGCATGGATTGCCACATTTCTACATAAGCGTAAGATACTCGATTATCAATTGTTTGAGAAACAGGCAATCAACCAAAATAAAACATACCAGTTTGTGACTTCCATGCAGGAGATAAAATTGCAGGATTGTGAACAACGTCGTCGTTGGGAATGGGAAGATGTGCAAGCTGATTTATTTGTGATTCAGATGAAAAACCTGAAACTCCAACAAACGCAAGAAGCAGGCAGTGTATTTATTAATGAGATAAAGAATATTATGATAACCGTACTTGCCGCCACGGCCGTAATACATGGTTCCATGACTTTGGGTATGATGTTGGCGGTACAATATATTATCGGTCAACTCAATGCACCGGTGGATCAATTGATGAAGTTCCTTTACTCCTTGCAGGACGTAAAAATCAGCTTGGAACGTATCAATGAAATACATGTAATGGAGAATGAAGATACGAATAAGGATGCTTCGCACAAGTTCACTGATAGTGACCGTAGCATTCAGTTTGATCATGTTGATTTTAAATATGATCCTCATTCACCAAGAAAAACACTTGAGGGGATTAATCTGACTATTCCTGCCGGAAAAGTAACGGCGATTGTCGGTACCAGCGGAAGTGGAAAGACAACGCTCTTGAAACTGTTATTGGGTTATTATTCCGTTGCATCAGGTGAGATACGGATAGGCAATACATCTATTAATCAATTTAACTTGAAATGGTGGCGTAGCCGTTGCGGTGTGGTAATGCAGGATGGAGTGATCTTTTCAGAAAGTATTGCACGCAATATAGCGGTAGATGATGGTGAAATTGACAAAGAACGCTTGCTATTCGCAATGGAGACTGCGAATATTAAAGATTATGTGATGGAACTACCGTTGAAGTTAAATACAATTATCGGTCGCGATGGCATCGGATTGAGCCAAGGGCAAAAACAACGCATCCTCATTGCAAGGGCTGTATATAAAAGTCCTGATTTCTTATTTTTGGATGAGGCGACCAATTCATTGGATGCAAACAATGAACGTGAAATAGTTGACAACCTTGTCAAAGTGTACGAAGGAAAAACTGTTGTAGTGATTGCCCACAGACTGAGCACCGTACGCTGGGCAGATCAAATAGTGGTAATACACAATGGTAAAATAACGGAGACTGGTAATCACGATTCACTTGTAGCAAAACGAGGGGCTTATTACAATTTGGTAAAGAATCAATTGGAATTAGGAAACTAAAAGGGATGGTAATATGGAAAAACAAATAGAAAATCTGGAGTTGCGCAGTGAAAGGGTTCGAAATATTATAGGCCAAGTACCACCCAAATTAGTTCGATATGGCACGATATTAGTCACATTCATTATAGCCCTGTTGTTCCTTGCCGCCTATTTTATTCCATACCCTGAGACATTGACAAATAAAGGACACATCACTGTTACCCCAAATCGAACTTATGTGCAAGTACTTGTACCTTATAAATATATCAAATCAATTCAACAAGGCATGGAAGTAATTGTAACGATTGAAAGCAATGCGAATTCAAAATCACAGCTCATAGTATCGTCTATTGATCGTCATATTCAAAATATAAACGGTACACATTATTTCTTAGTGGATATAGGGATTGAAAATAGCAATTTAAATAGCACGGAACATCTGCAAAATGGAATGAATGCTTCCGCTTCATTTCTACTTTCTGATAAAACCATTTGGCAATATATAATTAGAAAATAATAAGTTGTAATGCTTCATACACAAGAATATCCAAAACATGAAAATTGATTTCATCCTTCATATCCCTCTATTAATAGATGATTCAGAATGAACGAATGAAGCCTTCATATTATTTTATGAAATTTTTATGAACAGAACTGTAACATAAAATAACGAAAAAGTATAAATTTGTCATTGAACTAATGCATGATATAAATATGAAACTAAAATTTGGACTTCTGTTATTAATAATATCATTCGTAAAATTCGGGACGTGTAGTGCCCAAACGCCTGATATATCTGATTTAATTCGCCGTGCAAATGCAGGCAATGTTGAAGCACAATATAATGTAGGCTGTTGCTATGAAAAAGGTGATGGAGTGAAACAACGTGATTCCATTGCTGTAACTTGGTTCTTGAAGGCGGCAAATAATGGATTTGCCAAAGCACAATGTAATCTTGGTATGCGATATTTTCATGGCATTGGAGTTGTACAAAGCTATTCCAAAGCAATAGAGTGGTATCAGAAAGCTGCGGATCAAGGATCTGTCGGGGCACAATACGAACTCGCCTTGTGTTATTATAATGGCATTGGAGTGGAAAAAGATTATTCTAAGGCTGTAAAATGGCTGCAGAATGCCGATGACCAAGGTGATGTAGAATCACAATATAAACTTGCTTTATGTTATGAAAATGGGAAAGGGGTGCCACAGAGTTATACTAAAGCTGTTGAGCAGTACCAAAAAGCAGCCGATAAAGGTTATGCAAAAGCTGAATGCAGTCTTGGTTGGTGTTATAAGGAAGGTTTGGGAGTGACAAAAGATTATGCTAAAACGATAGAATGGTATCAAAAGGCAGCAAATCATGGTTATCCAAATGGAATGTATGAACTAGGCATCTGTTATTATAAAGGAATTGGAGTGAAACAAAGCTATTCGGAAGCTGTAGAATGGTATCAGAAAGCTGCAGATCAAGATCTAACAGAAGCACAATGGAGCCTTGGTCTATGTTATTACAAGGGAAATGGAGTTGTTCAAAACGATTCCATTGCTGCACTTTTGTTTCAGGAAGCTGCCAATAAGGGTTTCCCATGGGCACAATGCTATCTCGGTATGTGCTATGAGAATGGAAAAGGTGTGGAACAGAATGATTCTAGTGCAGTGTTCTGGTTTCAGAGAGCCGCGAATCAAGACCTTGATCAAGCACAATGTTATTTGGGGTTATGCTATGAATCCGGTAAGGGCGCGACACAGAATTATTCTGAAGCGGTGATGTGGTGGCAGAAAGCGGCAGCGCAAGGTCATGCATGGGCGGAATGTTATCTCGGCTTGTGTTATGAGCTGGGACACGGTGTAAATCAGAACTATGCTGATGCATATTATTGGTACAAAAAAGCGGCTGAACAAGGAATTGATTTTGCAGGAATAATATGCCACGATGTTGCCTTTTGCACACGAGCGAGTAAGGCAAAAGGTTCTATTTCTGCTATAACTATTCAGCCAATCATTTCGGGCAAAAGTAAAATTAAATGAGTATCTGTGAAATTCATACTATATGCCAGATGACAATATCGAAGTACTCTTTTTCTCAAAGTTTGATATATATGTTATAAATTTTGTATATATGAATGAATCAAAAAGATCCCTTTTAGGGCGAACCATCTTATTACTCATATTTGTTTTTCAGGCAGTAACATTATCCGCTCAAAAGAATATCATAGGATGTATAAAAGATGAAAAAGGAAAACCGTTGGAGTACATTAATGTCATTGCTCTTGCCTCAAAGGACTCTTCTTTCTTGGCAGGATGTATCACTGATGTAAAAGGTGCATACTCAATGCATCTGCCCCAAAATTCGTCTTGCATATTAAAAGTGTCTGGAATAGGATATAATACATCGTATACTGCAGTTTTATCGGATGAATGTAGTATGAAAGATGTTATTCTTCAACACAATGAACATTTATTAAAAGGGGTGACGGTGTCTTCATCTAATATTATACAACGGATTGATCGCAAAGAATTTGTACCATTAAAGATACAGATTGAGAATTCTGCAAATGGACTGGATCTATTGGATAAAATAAAATTACCGGGTGTCCTTGTCGACATGATTGCACAATCCGTTTCATCTGTTTCCGCAACAGGCGAAGTGCAACTTCGCATCAATGATGTGTTGGCAACAATACAAGATGTACTGACATTAAATTCTTCACGCATTATAAGAATCGGACAGATAGATATGCCAGGTATTCGTTACGGTAATCGTGTCTCTCAGGTAATAAATTTCATTATACGTAGAGCCGATTCCGGCGTATCTGGTGGTGTAAGTCTGATGAGTGCGGTTAATGCAAATTATGGCAAGGAAAATGGTTGGATGAAATACAATAAAGGAAATTCGGAATTTGGAATTCAATATGCTTATGATTATACCGGTTACAAGAAATGGGAGACAAGCTCTATACAACTTCTTCAAATGACAGATAACAATGTATTGAAGATAGAACGAAACGGCAAATGCAACGATTACAAACAATATCTGCATGATGCAGCATTAACATATAATTGGACAAATCCGGATAAAACTGTATTTAATGTGGAATTCTCTACTGACTGGAAGAAAACTCCCTTGTATCGAAATATAGAATCGATCGTTGAAAGTGGTTTTTATAATGATTCAATGACTTCAACAACTCAAGTGAAAGACAATTCATTTACTCCTGAGCTCGACCTCTATTTCTTACATAAACTTAAGTACAATCAATCTATTTCCGGAACGTTGATGGGCACATATATAAAAAGTGACTATTCGCGCAGTTATGAAATACCTGATTATACGACAGCATATTCCGTAAATGGTGATAAATATAGCATTTATGGAGAATTCAATTATGAGAAAGTCTTTAAAAACGGGCATGCCTTTTCAGCAGGCTATCAACAGACTCAGGCATACACGGATAATCATTATAACGGTTCAACTGATAATGTGACAACATCCATGCATAATAACGAGGAAAAAATATATGTTCAGTATGAAGGTAAATATCATAAATTAGGATATGTTATAGGAGCTGGAGGAAAACGTCAACATTTTAATGAAGAAACTAACGGATTTACTTTTTATAATTTTCAACCGAACATTTCTCTAAATTATTCATTGTCTAAAGCCATAACATTAATGTATGAGTATAACCAAATTTATGAATTACCGTCATTATCGGATTTAAGTAATGTGGTACAATGGCAAAACAATTATGAAGTGGTTAAAGGCAACCCCAACTTGCACCCAGGGCACTCAAATATCAATAATTGGGCTTTCCAATATATCAAAGACAGGCTGATGATATATGCAAGTATATATTATCAATATAATCATCATGACATAAATGACGATGCTGTGCAACATATAACAGAGGGAGATAGTATTTATTTTGTACACACAAAATCAAATAATTCGAATTATCATCATTTACAAAGTAGACTTTATGTACGCGACGGATTATTTAATAATAAATTGTATTTATCCATTCTGATAGGAGTAAATCGCCATATTGTTGTGAGTGATGATTATTGCCATACTCACACTTCTACTTTTGGAGGATTTTCAGCAGATGTATATTTCGGGAGATGGCAATTATCGGCAAGTTATGATGCAAAATACTCGGGCTTGTTTAGTGAAGTTCTCAACCGTTATTATCAGAGTGCAAATGCTAGTGTAGGTTATAAATTGAAAAATCTGATCATGCATATAGGGATGAAAGATCCATTCATTACAAATGGTCGTCAAACAAGTAATGAGACTCTTTCAAAGGTCGCTTATAAAATGAATGATACGAAAATCAAAGATTTCGGCAACATGGTTTACTTATCTCTTTCATGGAACTTTTCAAACGGTCGTAAGCATAAATCAGGAGATGTTGAGAAAAAATATATAAACAAAGATTCTGGAATTGTAAAATAACCCACTATTAGTGTTTTTCTTCTTACTAAGAACACGACATAAAGTGTGGAATAGTGGATCGGATAAAAAATGTTATTGATTGCAATGCATAGGATTCTTAATCGTCTTTTATTAGAATACAAATATATAAAAATGAAACAATTAGTGCTCTTTTTATTTTTTAGTAGTCAGTGCTTGATAAACATTGCTCAAACAATAACCGGAAAGATAACAGATGCAACTCATAATCCATTGTCTTTTGCGAATGTGGTGTTGATAAATGCAAAGGATTCTGCATTTGTCACCGGAACAACAAGTAACGAAAATGGAACCTTTGCACTAAAGGCTTCTGCAACCAATGAATACTTATTGCGAGTATCTTCCATAGGATACAAAAATATAATTATGACATGTAAAGCCGGAGACATAGGGGCAATCGTGCTTTCACCCGAAGAGCAAGTATTGAAAGGAGCTGTGGTTACAGCCATGCGTCCAACATTCAAGTTGAAAGATGGAGCACTTGTAACTAATGTTCAGAATAGCCTGTTGAGTAAATCGGGTACAGCGAATGACGTGATTATCAAGTTACCGGGAATACGTAAAGAAGGAGACTCTTTTAATGTCTTCGGAAAAGGTACTCCCATTGTTTATATCAATGGACGGAAAATAGAAGATCTTACGGAACTGGACCGTTTGAGCTCATCAGATATTGCACAAGTGGAACTGATTACTAATCCGGGAGCACAATATGATGCTTCTGTAAAGGCTGTACTTAAAATTAAAACTGTGAAGAAAGTGGGTGATGGATTGGGAGGAAGTGTACGCTCAGTAATTCGTCAAGGTGACAAAACATCATTCACAGAACAAGCTAACTTGAATTACCGTAAGAATAATTTGGATGTCTTTGGATCGTTCACTTTTGATTTCTCACAACTTTACCAGAAGCAACTCGACCGTACAACCACTCTAACAAAAGACACGGTGTGGAATATCAATTCATCCTTGACCATCCATCCCCGGTGGTCATATTATTATAGTAATGTAGGATTTAATTATGAAATTAACGACAACCAGTCATTCGGCATCAATTACGAACTGACAGAAGTACCTTCTTCCAATACACATCTATTTACAAACGAACAAGTATATGCCAATCAGAACCAGACGGATTTGATAAATTACTATACTCAATGGAGCAACAAAGTAACGCCTCTTCATCAACTGAATGCTTATTACAACGGAACATTCGGAAAATTAAAAACCTATTTCAACAATGATTATTATTACAGCAATACTCGCTTCCTGCAATTTATTAATGAAACGAGTCAAATAAGTAGCAATCGTGATGTGGATAGCAAAAGCAATACTCATAGCAGCATGTTTGCATCAAAGCTGGTACTCGACTATTTAATAGGTAAATCTACATTGGAAGGCGGTTATGAATATATCTACACCGATCGCAAAGAAACGTATCTAAATGAGCAAGCGTATTTACCGACAACGGATGATCATATAAAAGAACATCATCTTGCCGGTTTTGTGTCTTTAAGTGTTCCCCTTAATAAAGTGAATCTTAATGCCGGCTTGCGCTTTGAACATGTTGCATCCGATTACTACGAATTTGAAAAACTTGTTGATGCTCAAAGCCGTAAATATGATAATTGGTTTCCAAATGTCGGCATCTCATTCCCGATTGGCAGAATGAGTACAAGCTTATCCTATACTGCAAAGACACGTCGACCGTCATACCGTGAACTGAATAACAACATCCAATACGATGACCGTTATCAATACGAAAGCGGTAATCCTAAATTGCGTCCTGAAATAAATCATGATATCACACTTTCCAATTCATATAAATGGTTCTATTCTTCACTGAGTTATCAATATGTGACGAATCCCATAGAACCTATATTTGAGCCTTACAAAGAGAATTCCAACATATCCATATTGACAAACAAGAATTATGGTCATGTCAACAATTATGACGCAACTGTATCGCTTTCTCCTAAGATTGGTTTCTGGTCACCGACATTGAATACGGATTTAACGGGGCAAGATTTGGTCATACCTTATATGGGTGGTACACTAAAGATGAATAATCCGGTGTTGTTTATCAAGCAGCTCAACAATTTTAGTCTAGGAGATTACTTGCTATCGTTGAATTTCAAATATAACACAAGAGGCAGCATCGGTATTGCTGAATTGAAGCCCAGCAAGCAGTTTGATGTAGAAGTGGTAAAGAGCTTCTGTCATGACAGGTTAAGCCTTCAGTTGCAATGCACTGATATATTCCGTAGTGCCCGCAATTCCATGTACTCTTATGGTACAATGATGGTACTTGATAAATGGAACTACAGCGATTCACAAGCAGTGAAGTTCACTTTGCGATACAATTTCAATAAAGCAAAGAGCAAATACAAAGGAACTGGTGCAGGCCAAGACGAGAAAAGCAGGTTGTAATAACGGTCATTTTGCTTTCATCGGCAGCAGAAGAGCTGCATACTTGCTTGGAACCAATAAAAGTAATAGCTATTAATAAATAAAAGGAATGAAGACTTATAATAAAAAAAGAGTAGTATTAATTTTCTTAATAGGAGGATACCTGTTAAATTTACAAGCAAATATATTTAAGAAGACCGTTCGTGTTCCTGATTACTATTTACTTCCAAATATGTTGATGTATTGAGTATGAAATATTTTATATTGTTTATTATTGGCTTCCTGTTTCTAAATGATATGGATGCTCAGATTGTTCTTAAGGGTAAAGTGACTTGCCAAAACAAAGACGTACCGTTTATTAATGTATCGTTATTTGCAGCGAGTGACACAACTAAATTTTTTGTAGGAACCGTAACGGATACGCATGGTGAATACATTCTGTCTAATGTAACTCCGGGGAAATATAAGGTTGTGATTTCAGGCTTGACTTATAATACATTGAATAGGGATGTCATCTTACGTATGCCGATGACCGGAACCATAGTTACAAAAGACTTTTTACTAACAAACAATGAAATCAATCTGGCTGGTGTTACTGTTACAGGAAGAAGAACAACAAATTATTTAAATAAATCAGTATATACATTTACGGAAGAGCAAATCAAGTCAGCACGATATGCGAATGATTTGGTGGCTAATTTGCCTAAGGTTGTGATTGATCCCGAAACTAGCAGGCTTAAGAATTTAGGAGGTGGATCCATAAAGATATTGATAAATGGAGTGAATGCGACCGATAATGACTTGAAGAGCATAGCCCCTGATAAAATATTGAAAGTGGAGTATTATGATATTCCTCCTGCCAGATATGCTGATGTGAAAACATTGGTGAATGTGATAACACGCCGTTTAGATACCGGATGGAATGGTGGGTTTGATGCAAATCAGGCTTTATCTACAGGTTTCGGAAATGACAATGCTTACCTTACCTATGTTATGGGACGCAGTCAATTCTCCTTTGATTATGAATTGAACTTTCGTGATTATAAAGATAGATGGACAACAGAGAATTATGCCTTTCACCTGGATGATAAGGATTGGAGATATCATTACAAAACGAAGGATTCATTTGGCTATACGACCAACAATATCAATCTCAAATATACCAATTCATTAAAAGATAATTACACGTTCCAAGCTATATTTTCTCCTAATTTCGATACATCCTTCAGTCATGGGAATAGTGATATAGATGTAAAGATGGATAGTTCGGATGCTTTGCATAATGGGACTATTTACCGTAAGGTGCACTCTTTCGGTCCGGCTCTTGATTTATACTTTTCAAAAGAGCTGAAACACAATCAAGAGCTTTCGGTGGATATGATTGGAACCGTTTATCATAACAAACAACGAAAGAATAATGATGAGACTGTAGCCTCTACAGGGCAATCAGTTTTTTCGGATCACATGTTGCAAAATAACGATAAACAATCAGTCATTGGAGAAATGGCTTATACGAAAACATTGCTGGGAGGATCCACTTTCAGTGCAGGCTACAAGGGAACCTTTGTGCATTCAGCTGCCACAATCACCAACTTCTTGTCAGGAGACAATTCCTATAAATATGGCATTCATAACTACATACATTACGGTTACCTTGAATATGTTTCTCAAACCAATCATTTAATGTATAGTTTGGGCTTGGGTGGAACCATTGATCATAGCAAGAATGATGAGGCTCATTATACAAATTATATGTTTAATCCGAAAATAACTATCGGCTATACATTCAGCCACCATCAAGAAATTCGTTTAATGGTTGATTCTGATCCGATAGAACCTACTCTGTCTGATCTGAGCGATAATATTGAATTGATCGCTACGAATATAGTACATCGTGGAAATCCTCAACTGAAGAGCGGTAATGATTATGGCGGTGCACTTACATACAAATGGACCAACCCTTCTGTTGAACTTGATTTGATCGGTGCGTTGGAGTATACGTATCACCCCATTAATACCTATTATTCTCAGAAATCAATAGCGGGTGAAGATTATATTGTAAGTACGACTGAAAATGCAAGAGAATTATGGGAGTATGGTGGTGTAACCAATATCCTTTTTCGACCGTTTAAGAACAATGTGCTTACGGTGAAGATTGTTGCAGGCGCACTCCGTGATGAGTTGAATAGTCAAATAGTAGGTCATTATGCTCATTGGTCTATGCCGATGGATTATTCAATAGATTTTAGAAAAGGCTCTTGGGGTGCATCTTATCAGGGCAATATTGTTTCGAGAGAGATCAGTGGTGCTTATTTGCAGGCAACCGAAAATAAATCCAAATTGCAATTGTTTTGGCAGAAAAAGAATGTTCGTTGCTTTGCAGAATGTTTATGGTTCTTGACAAAAGCCAAGTATAATCATGAAACAATTCCTAATAGTGTATTGCATTATGATTATCACAATCATATCAATGATAATAAGTCAATGATTACATTAGGGCTTAGTTGGAACTTCTCTAAAGGCAAGAGCCATAAGATAGATAGAGAGTTACAAAATAAAGATACGGATAAAGGTATCTTTTAGATGCTGATAGGTATCAGGCAAGTAGGCAATAAGGGATCGTAAACGATTCGCAAACATAGAAAAGCGATCTTTATTGCAAGAAGAATAGAATTAATTAGAAAGAAAATATGAAGAAGTTTACTATTATTTTCCTTTTCCTGGCATTGATTGTAGGGTTAAAGGGATACGCACAGTCAAAGATTTGGATATATGGTTTTGTATACGAAAATGGGAATGATGACAAACAAACGCTAATACCGTTTGCTACAATCAGTTACTACAGTTATGAGAATCAGAGTGAGCTCAAATATTTTGCGATAAGTGGACCGATGGGCAACTATTTGATTAAACCTTACAACTATCAAGCGAAATACCACGTAGTGGTTACTGCTCCCGGATATAAGACTGTTTCGTTTAATTTGAAAGAAATTCCTGAGGTTTGGAATGGAAAACCATTCTCAGGAAACGCGTCAATAAATGTTTGTATGATAAAAGACGGGACAGAAACAGCAGCTTGTATGCCCCATGTTTATACAATGGAACAATTTGATAAGCAAAAGAAAGCGAAACTCCTTGGGGACTTATTCACACAAATGCCCGAGATAAAAAAAGAAGGATCTGACTTGTTGACTCAGCAGGATGGCAGTATCCGACTCTTTGTTAATGGTGAGAGTGTGACAGGTGAGATTTACAACCAAATAGATCAACTACCCGTATCGGTTCTGTCAAAGATTGAATATTACGCTCTTCCCAAAGGTGGTGTTTATGAAGGAGTATTAAATATAATATTGAATGTGGGGGAAACCGTAAATGCTCCTTCATATAGATTGAAGGGAAATTCTTTTACATTCTAAGCAAAGAGAATCTGTTTGTTGAAAGTACACTTTTATTCGTTTGCCAACAGGTTATAATAACGGACATTCCTCAGGGAGTTTCTTCCGCTTCATGGAATGCATTCTTTGCGCTGCTCGTTAGCAAAATATCGTTTTACCAAGGTGAAAATCATTTTCCACCCGGGTAAGAAACGTTTTCCACCTTGGTAAGAAACATTTTCTACAACTGTAAAAAATGAAAATGTCGCTTAGAATGTCTTTTACTGATCTAGGTATACAGAATATTAGTTATTATACTGTCGAGAGTTACAAAGAACCTCTTGTCATCCTGAAGCGGTTTACAGTCCCTTCTAAGTGGAACTGATAAGGTATACATTTCATTTCTTTGTATACTGATTCTCTATACAAGCCCCATTTATATGACGAGGCAAAGTTATACATTTATCATTCTCTTTTATCTTGTTTACGATAAATCTTATCTTTCCAACATCTGGTAAGTTCTCCTTGCATATGGTGTGCCTGTTCAGGCGTTAGCATACCATTGCTCATATGTGGCCTTTGGGTGTTATAGAAGGTGATATCACGTTCTATTTCTTCTCTAGCCTCTTCTATGGTCCCGGGCTTTTGCTTCCTATACAACCATTCCGTTTTGATAATTCCATTGATTCTCTCAGCAATCGCATTATCAGTAGGTTTATAGTCCTCAGTCATGCTGATCCTTATATGACGCTCATTTAATGTACGTACATATTCGTTACAACAATACTGGCAACCTCTATCCGAATGATGTATAAGCCCTTCCACAGAGCCCGTCTTTACTTGTTCTAAAGCCCTGTTTAAAGCCTCTAAGGTGTAAATGGCATGAAGCCCGGGAGCAAGACACCATCCGATGATTTTGTGAGAGTAGGCGTCTGTCACTAAATGAAGATAACAAACGTTCTCCTTCAATGCAATATAAGTGATATCGCTTACCCATAAACTATTAGGAGCCGTTGGCGTAAATCCTTTGATGAGGTTCTTGTACTTATGAAAACGGTGATTGCTATTGGTGGTTGAACGACTCTTTAAAGGGCTTAGCATTAATTTCTTACGACGAAGAAGATTAAAGAACGAGTCTCTCCCGGGGAGATTCTTCCGCCCAAAGATACCACAGAGCATTGTATATAACTTGAATGCTCCTATACGAGGGGCTTGGAAACGTATTTCCTCCACAGCATCTATAAATGTTTGTTCCTTTACTTCTTTTTCAAATCTCTTTTTACTGAACTTATAGTAGGCTTGCCTACCGTTACCAAACAGACTGCAAAGAACCTCTAAACTCTTCTTAGAAGGTTCTTTGCGTAGTTCTGTTACCGTTTGGCACCAGCTTTTTTTCTGATGCAGATCCCTTCTTCTCGCTCGGTTATGTCTATCATTATCTCATAAGCGCGAGAACGAAGCTTTTCCATTTCCAAAGCTTTTTCAAGCTCTTTTATACGAATGGATAACAAATCTTCTTTGGTTAAAGAACCGGTGGTATTCTTCTTCATATGCACTAGTTTAACGTCTTCACTCAAAGATAGGGTTTCTGAACTTATTGGATACTTCTCTAGCCAATATTTTAAAATACCACGGCAACTTAAATGCCACTTACGCATGATGAAACCTTTCGATTCGCCACTCTCGTAATAATCTCGAACTACTTCCAAGCGATAGGATTCATCGTAGATCTGATTCTTTCTTTTTTTCTCCATTTTCTTATACTTTTTTATTGAGTTGATCTGTAACCCATATTCAGTATAAGACAGAAGATGGAAGAAAGCCGCTGGTGATGCGCAGTAAAGGTATAATAAAAACGCCAAACTTGAAATGACAAGTTTGGCGTTACCTATTATAGAGTATCTGTTATTGATTCTTTGCCTTGAATGCTAAAGCATACATACGGGCTTGTTTCACCATTGCAGACAATCCGTTGCTGCGAGTAGGCGATAGATGCTCTTTCAATCCAATCTTCTCAATGAAGTAAAGATCAGCTGTCAAGATCTCGTCGGGAGTGTGCCCTGAAAGCACCCTTACGATCAATTCTACCAAACCTTTGGTGATAAGCGCATCGCTCTCGGCCTGAAATACCACTTTACCATCAGTATAGTCAGCCTGAAGCCATACCCGACTTTGGCAACCGTCTATCAAGTTTTGATCTGTTTTATATTTTGCATCAATGGGCTTTTGGTCATTACCCATATCAATAAGCATCTGATACTTGTCCATCCAATCGGTCAATGAACTGAAATCCTCAATAATCTCGTCTTGTGCTTCGTTAATTGTTTCCATTTTATTTCTCATTATATATGACAGACATCACAGTTTCTCCCACCACTTTAAGAGTCTGCTTGTCTACTGAATCCATATTATCGCTCAGAGTGTGCCAATAGGATGCAAAGGCACCGTTGGTGCTTTGTTGATTGGTTTGAATAATATCCACGCTGGGTATCTTAGCTATTTTATTTACAAACACATGATCATCGGTGATGTATCCACCATCTGAGTTGGTGAAGAAACTACTATATCCCAGTTTGTCTGCTTGATTCCATATCTTGTTGACGAAACTGGCTGAGGTTTCTTTGGAGAATCCCTCTTGTTGGAATGTGGCGCTTTTACCGCCAACCATGTCAAGCAATATACTGAAACGGGCCGTGTAATCATCTACATGCGGATTCTCTGCCCAATATTGAGTGCCTAAGCACCAGCTGTTCTCATCATCTTTTTTGCTTGCCCATTGAGGAGTGCCGTAATCTTCGGCATCAAAGAATGCAATGTCGATTCCCACTTCCGGTGACTTCTTTTGGATTTGTCGTGCAATCTCCAACAATACAGCCACACCGCTGGCACCATCGTTCGCACCTAAGATCGGTGTATGATGCTTGCTTGGATCAGGATCCTGGTCAGCCCAAGGACGCGTATCCCAATGTGCAAACAAAAGCACCCTCTTGTGTGTTTCGGGCTTGTAAGCACCTATTATATTCTTGATCTTCAATTGAGTTCCGTCGTAGGCTGTTACGGTAGTTTTCTGCTCGTATACTTTTGCTCCGAAACGTTTCAGTTGGGCAGTCAGCCATGCTCCGCACTCATCATGTTTGGCGGTGTTGGGAACACGCGGACCGAAATCCACTTGTTTTTTCGTATAGTAATATGCACTGTCGGCATTAAAAGCGGGCACGATCACTTTGGGTGCGTTGCTGCTTTCTTGGTTCACTTTGGTCTTGCAAGAGGTGATGCATGACGCAAAGCCTATTGCACCTAATATCAAAAATATACTCTTGGTCATATTCTATTTATTTGTTTATAATCGGTTCTAGACGGGCCTCAGAGTTATCAACAGTCAGTTGTTGATAACTTCCTAACATCAAGGGTACGTTATTAGTTATGTGTCCGGCAGGGAAGTTGAAACATACCGGATAACCGTAAGGTGACACCATGTCGTGGATCATTTCATATACGGTTTTTCCGATGGCGTTGTCTTCTTTATATTCCGTAAACTGCCCTATGACTAATCCTTTGATACGGGGCAGCAGTCCATCCAGTTTAAGATTGTACATCATTCGCTCAATGTGATAAGGACGTTCTCCCACATCTTCTATTAGCAGAATCGTATCTTCGGCCGGAATATCATAAGGTGTGCCCGTCAATCCATAAAACACGGAGAGATTGCCTCCACGCAGAATGCCTGCAGCAGTGCCATTGATGTTTTCCTTTTCATGTGGCAGGATGAAAGACGGAATCTTTATTCCGAACAACAGATCATGTAGAGCCGTGGTGCAGGAATCATCCAACGGTTCCACGGTGAGGTGACGTGCCATTTGGCTATGCAAAGAGATGTGTCCATGAAGTTGGAAAAGCGAATGCAGTGCGGTGATGTCACTGAACCCTAACAACCATTTAGGTGATTGATTGAATTTCTCGAATTGGAGAAATTCCAAAAGATGTACAGCTCCATATCCTCCACGACTGCAAAAGATGGCTCTTACGCTAGGGTCGTCCATTGCATTCTGCAAGTCGTTCAGGCGCTCTTCAATTGTTCCTGAGTAGCTGCAAAAGTGTCCTCCGGCATGAGCCGAAACAACAACCTTCAGTCCCCATGATTCAAGAGATTTCTTCTCTCCTTTGATCAGATTTTTATCTATTTTACTTGAGGGTGAAATTATTACGACTTTATCCCCTTCTTTGAGAAAATTAGGACAATCTAAACCGTTCATATCATTTACTTTTTGTGCAAAAGTAGTATTATTTCTTTTTTTATTATATCTTTGCGACCGAAAAATAGAAGGAAAAAGCATGATAAAAAAGATTTTAATAGCAAACCGCGGTGAAATCGCCGTGAGAGTGATGCGTTCGTGCCGTGAGATGGATATTAAGTCTGTCGCCATTTTTTCAGAAGCAGATCGTACTGCCAGGCATGTTTTTTATGCTGACGAAGCCTATTGTGTAGGTGGAGCTGCTTCGAAAGATAGTTATTTGAATATTGAAAAGATAATTTCTGTAGCCAAAGCACATGGAGTGGATGCTGTTCATCCCGGATATGGATTCCTTTCAGAGAATGCCGATTTTTCCCGAAGGTGCACAGAAGAAGGTATAATTTTTATTGGTCCGAAGCCCGAAACCATGGAGATGATGGGTGATAAGATCTCTGCTCGTAAAAGAATGATTGCAGCAGGTGTACCGGTTGTTCCCGGTACAGAAAAACCCTTGAAAGATGTTGAAGACGCCAAAAGGCTTTGTAATGAAATAGGTTATCCTGTGATGTTGAAAGCCTCAATGGGAGGTGGTGGAAAAGGTATGCGCCTGATTCAGAGTGAAGATGAAGTGGAAGAGATGTATAATGCCGCACGAAGCGAATCTATGTCGTCTTTTGGCGATGACACGGTATATCTTGAGAAGTTTGTAGAAGAACCTCATCATATTGAGTTTCAGGTATTGGGTGATAATCACGGCAATGTGTTGCATCTTTGTGAGCGTGAATGTTCTGTGCAACGTCGTAATCAGAAAATAGTAGAGGAGAGCCCTTCTCCATTCATGCTGCCCGATTTGCAACAACGCATGGGTGATGCAGCTGTTGCTGCTGCCAAAGCGGTAGAATATCGTGGTGCAGGTACAATAGAATTCTTGGTTGATAAACATCATCATTTCTATTTCCTTGAGATGAATACCCGTTTGCAGGTGGAACATCCTATTACTGAAGAGGTGCTTGGCATTGACTTGGTAAAGGAACAGATACATGTGGCTAACGGTGAACATTTGCATTTGAAGCAAAGCGACATTCGTCAACGTGGTCATGCCATTGAGTGTCGAATCTGTGCGGAAGATACCAGTTGCAATTTTATGCCTAGTCCGGGTATTATCAGTCAGATCACTGAACCGACAGGCATTGGCGTACGTATAGATAGTTATGTATATGAGGGATATGAAATCCCTGTACATTATGACCCGATGATCGGTAAGCTGATTGTATGGGCCACTACTCGTGAATATGCCATAGAGCGCATGCGTCGTGTACTTCATGAATATAAGATAACCGGAGTAAAAAGTAATATAAGTTATTTGCGTGAGATCATGGATATTCCTGATTTCGTTCAGGGACATTATGATACGAGTTTCATTTCACGTTATGGTGATCAGTTGCAGAAAAGCATGAGCCATGAAGATAAGGATACGGAAAATGTAGCACTTATAGCTTCTTATATAGATTATTTGGTGAACCTTGATGAGAATGTGGAATTTAATGCTGAGGACACTCGTCCGATTAGTCGTTGGCGTTCGTTCGGTTTACATAAAGGCGTTTTGAGAATTTAATTTAGAGAAAGATGGAAATACATATAGGTGACAGAATCGCAGACATTGAGCTTATCTCGAAAGAAGGAAATAAAGTGGTTATTTCTATTGATGGGGTTGAACAAGAGGTGGATGTGGTGATGGCTGAAAACGGAGTTTGCTCTATATTGAAGGACGGGAAATCATATAATGCCGAGCTTACTCACTCAAAAGCTGGTACAACGTATCAGGTGAATACGCAATTTTCTTCATACAATGTAGATATTATTGATAATCAAGCGAAATATTTGCGCCTTCGTCAGAAAGAAGAAGAAAGACAGGATGATCATGTTGTTTCTCCTATGCCCGGTAAGATCGTGAAGATCCCGGTGAAGGAAGGACAGGAAATGAAAGCGGGTGATACCGTCGCAGTGATTGAAGCCATGAAAATGCAAAGTAATTACAAGGTAACTTGTAATTGCAAAATACGTAAGATTCTTGTTAATGAAGGTGATACGGTGAATAGCGGCCAGGAGATTATTCTTCTTGACCTTGTTGATCGTGACTAAAATTGAATAGTATGGATAAAGAGAAAAGATATCAAGATTTTCTTGAAAGAGATCGTAATGCTTCACAAGGTGGAGGTGTTACACGCGTTGAGACACAACATGCGCAGGGTAAGATGACTGCCCGTGAACGCATTGATATGTTGCTTGATAAAGGTACATTTGAGGAGTTTGACAAGTTTGTCACTCACCATTGTACATACTTCGGCATGGATAAGAAGAAATTTCCAGGCGATGGTGTGGTAAGCGGTTATGGAAAAATAGCAGGGCGTTTGGCTTTTGTTTATGCATATGATTTCACAATACTTGGTGGAACGTTAAGTGCCAGCAATGCACAGAAGATTGTAAAGGTTCAGAAGTTAGCCGTGAAGAATGGTGCTCCTATTATAGCATTGAATGATTCGGGCGGTGCCCGCATACAAGAAGGTGTGGAGAGTTTGACCGGATATGCTTCAATCTTTTACGAAAATACGATTGCTTCCGGTGTTGTTCCTCAAATATCAGCTATTCTAGGCCCTTGTGCCGGAGGTGCTTGTTATTCACCGGCATTGACTGATTTCATTTTCATGGTCAAGGATAAGAGTCATATGTTTGTGACTGGTCCTGATGTAGTGAAGACTGTCACTCACGAAGATGTTTCGAAAGAAGAATTGGGAGGAGCAATGACTCATGCCACTCAAAGCGGTGTGGCGCATTTCTTAAGCAACACGGAAGAAGAGCTGATTATGGGTATTCGCGAATTGCTTTCGTTCTTACCCCAAAACAATATGGATGATATCATAACAAAGCCTACAAAGGATGATATTCACCGAGAAGTAGAAGCTTTGGATGATGTAATTCCTGAGGATCCGAATCTTCCATATGATATAAAAGATATTATTGAACCGATTGTTGACGACCATTACTTCTTTGAGGTAATGTCACAATTTGCAAAGAATGTAGTAATCGGTTTTGCTCGCTTAGGCGGCAGATCAGTTGGTATTGTTGCCAATCAACCGAATTATTTGGCCGGTGTACTTGATATAGATGCAAGTGACAAGGCTGCTCGTTTCATTCGCTTCTGCGACTGTTTCAACATTCCGATAGTCACCTTAGAGGATGTCCCCGGATTCCTATGCGGTACGGTTCAAGAGCAGGGCGGTATTATTCGTCATGGTGCCAAGATCGTTTATGCTTATGCTGAGGCTACTGTTCCTAAAGTGACGTTGATCACTCGAAAGGCATACGGTGGCGCTTATATTGTAATGAGCAGCAAACAAACTGGAGCAGACGTGAATTTGGCTTATCCTACCGCTGAAATTGGTGTGATGGGAGCTGAGGGTGCTGTCAATATCTTGTATCATAAATCAGACGAAGCTACGAAGAAGGCTGCAGTGGAAGAATACAGACAAAACTTCTCTAATCCTTATCAAGCTGCTGAGTTGGGATACATTGATGAGATAATCTTACCACGAACCACTCGCTATAAATTGATACAAGCATTAGAGATGGCTCAAAATAAGATGAAGACTAATCCGCCTAAAAAGCATGGAAACATGCCATTATAATATAAATATGTCCCTTGCTCGTTAAGAGTGAGGGATTTTCATCAACATTAAAAATATACTCATATGCTCCAAGAAGATTTCATTTTACGCCTTGTGCGAGAGTTCATAGAGGCATTGGCTTTATTTATCTCCCGTATGAAGGGTAAAGATGATTTAGAGATTCATGTGGAATTCGATAAATTCTATAATCGTTTCTTTGAACAGAAAAGTGACTATTTTAAGTCAATGTCTGCAGAGGAAATGATTCAGGATGTAATTGACCGTTATCCCGAATCAAATAGATTGCCGCGAATAGAGATGCTGGCTGATTTATTATATAGTGAGGGATCGCTGATAAGTAAAGCATTAGAGTCGCAAAAAAAAGATTTATGGGAAAAGTCATTGCATCTTTATGAATATCTTCAGGATAATGACCTGACTTATTCTCTTCCTCGATTAAAGAAATTGGATGAAATAGCTCAATTCTTGGGATGATGTGAAGTTTTTCTTCAATAATAAGGAATTATACCGAACTTGATTCAGGTGTTTCCGTTCTTACAATAGAGATCTTTTATTTGTTGTTTTTGACGTGTAAAATTTTTGTAAAATGGTGTAACAAACACATTTACAGATGTTTGGAAATTAATGTTCCTTGTATATATAAATGTATATATACAATATTAGTCGAGGCGTAAAGAAGTTTCTATATTTGCTATAGAAATTTTAAATACACAAACAAGATTATCTCTATTATCTAGAAAGAAACGAAGCACTTTACCTAATGCCTGTCACATATGCGTGAGCACAAAGTGGCAGGATTTTTTTTGCTAAAAATTTGGAGATATGAAAATATCTTTCTATTTTTGCACTCGCTTAATAAAATAAGCAGTCGGGCTTTTAGCTCAGTTGGTTAGAGCAACAGACTCATAATCTGGAGGTCCTAGGTTCAAGCCCTAGATGGCCCACTTTTCTTAACCCCATAACCATTTGGTTATGGGGTTTTATGTTATTTATATGGATGAATCTACTTTTATATTGCAACATCGATATGATGATGTGAAAGCTTTAGCTTTGCAGGGACATAGGTATCCTGGAATTGATATGCCCTATGTGCTTGATCAAATTTCGGGTTGGCAGATTGCTTTGAATAAGCTTCCTGCTTGGGCAAAGGTGGAAGGATTGGTTTATCCTCATCACTTATCTTTGGAACAATGTTCTTCGGAAAAGACGGCTTTGTATAAATCTTCTTTGATCAAGGGAGAATCACTTGTTGACTTGACAGGAGGCTTTGGCGTGGACTGTTATTTCCTTTCGCAGAACTTTAATCATTCTACTTATGTAGAGCGTCAGGCGTGTTTGTGTGAAATAGCAAAAGAAAACTATTCGCGGCTGGGTTCAAATATAAATGTGGTGAATGCAGATTTTGATGAATTCATCTCTACGATGAAGCATGTAGATTGGATATTCATGGACCCTGCCCGTCGTGATTCAAATGGAGGAAAGGTGGTGGCAATAGCTGACTGTGAACCTGACGTAATATCTAACTTACCTGTACTTTTTGATAAGACTGACCATATTTTGTTGAAGTTGTCTCCAATGTTGGATTTAAAAAGAGCAATAACTGACTTGAATGACTGTGTTGAACAGGCACACATTGTATCAGTGGATAATGAATGTAAAGAGTTGCTTTTAGTGGTTGGTCGAAACAAAGTAGATAATGTCTCTATTTCTTGTGTAAACATTCGTAAAGGGATGACTCAGACATTCCATTTTACTTTTCAAGAGGAGGTTTCAGCCAAGTCTATTTATACCGATAAGGTTGAAACCTATCTGTATGAACCTAATGTTTCTTTATTGAAAGCGGGATGCTTTCGGATATTAGGTCAACAGTTTGGCTTAAAGAAGCTTCATCCTAATAGTCATTTATATACTTCAGACTTATATATAGAGAACTTCCCAGGAAGGATCTTTGAAGTTCAAAAGTGCATAGGATTCTCAAAGAAGGAATTGAAGGAAGGCCTTAAAGGAATAGAAAAAGCAAATCTGACTATTCGGAATTTTCCTTCAACGGTTGATTCTTTGCGTAAACGTCTGAAAATAAAAGAAGGTGGGAATTTATATATGTTTGCAACCACTCTGCTGAACGATAAAAAAGTACTATTACTTTGTAAGTGAGGATGCAATCGTTTGCACGACCCTTTTATTTTTATTCCTTCGATGACCGGATGTAAATAAGATATATTTTGTTTTATTTGCATCAAATATAATTGTCATACTATGAGAAAAAGTTTATATACATTATTGTTTATGTGTCTGACAACATTCAACATGTCCGCACAGGACGTTAGTTCTTCACAAGCAAAAATAATTCAATCTCCTAATGGGCTGCTATCTTTATCTTTTGATATAGATAACGGAAGACCGGTGTATCAATTAATATACAAAAAGAAGATGGTGATAAAGCCTAGCTACCTTGGCTTGGAGTTGAAGAATGATCCCGGACTGATGAATGGATTTGAATTGAAGGATTGTCGGAAATCAACCTTTGATGAGAATTGGAATCCGGTTTGGGGTGAAGTGAAAACCATTCGCAATCATTACAATGAGATGTTGGTTGCACTAAATCAGCCTGAAAGTAAAAGGTATATTCAAATACGTTTCCGAATCTATGATGAAGGCATGGCTCTTCGTTATGAATTTCCCAAGCAAGAGAATTTGAATTATTTTGTCATCAAGGAAGAACATACTCAATTCGCAATGACCGGTGATCATAAGGCTTTCTGGCTTCCCGGTGATTATGATACGCAAGAGTATGAAACGGTTACCAGCAAACTATCTCAAATCAGAGGATTGATGAAGTCTGCAGTTACTCCTAATGCATCGCAATATCCGTTCTCACCTACAGGCGTGCAAACTTCTTTGCAAATGAAAACAGATGACGGGTTATACATTAATATACATGAGGCCGCTTTGGTCGATTATTCCTGCATGCATCTTAACTTGGATGATAAGAATATGGTGTTTGAGTCATGGCTTACTCCCGATGCCGTCGGTGATAAGGGATATATGCAGACTCCTTGTCGTTCTCCCTGGCGTACAGTGACGGTGAGTGATGATGCTCGTGATATACTTGCATCACATATGATTCTTAATCTGAATGATCCTTGCAAATATAAAGATACTTCATGGATTAAACCGATGAAATTCGTAGGTGTTTGGTGGGAGATGATTACGGGTAAGAGCACATGGTCATATACAGATGCTTCGTCAGTAAAATTGGATCAGTTTGATTACAAAACAGCCAAGCCCAATGGCCGTCATGGAGCAAATACAGCGAATGTAGAGAAATACATTGACTTTGCAGCAAAACATCATATTCCCGGAGTATTGGTGGAAGGATGGAACATCGGATGGGAAGATTGGTTTGGTCATTCTAAAGACGACGTCTTTGACTTCCTTACTCCTTATCCTGATTTTGATGTAGCTGTATTGCATCGTTATGCCGCAGAGCGTGGTGTGCAATTGATTATGCATCATGAAACATCTTCTTCGGCTCGCAATTATGAAAGGCATCTTGATAAGGCATATCAATTTATGGTTGACAATGGCTATCATGCCGTGAAGAGTGGTTATGTGGGTAACATCTTGCCACGAGGAGAACACCATTACGGACAGTGGATGAATAATCACTATCTTTATTGTGTGACGAAAGCGGCTGATTATAAAATAATGGTGGATGCGCATGAGGCTGTACGCCCAACAGGGTTGTGCCGAACTTATCCTAATCTGATAGGCAATGAATCTGCTCGTGGTACAGAGTACGAAGCCTTTGGCGGTAATAATCCTGATCATACAACGATTCTTCCTTTTACACGTTTGCAAGGAGGTCCTATGGATTATACTCCTGGAATCTTTGATACGAAACTTTCATTCTTAGATAGCATTCAGGAACACCATTCCTATGTACGTAGTACACTGGCGAGACAATTGGCTTTATATGTCACTATGTATAGTCCGTTGCAAATGGCTGCTGATTTGCCTGAGAACTATGAGAAGCATTTAGATGCATTCAAGTTTATTGAGGATGTGCCGGTGGAATGGGATGATAGTAAATACCTGGAGGCAGAGCCGGGTGATTATATCACTGTAGCTCGTAAAGCAAAAGGAACAAATAATTGGTTTGTTGGTAATACCAGTGATGAAAATGGCCATTTGAGTCATTTGACATTCAATTTTCTGGATAAAGGGAAGAAATACATAGCAACAATATATGCGGATGCTAAGGATGCTCATTATCATACAAACCCTGAAGCATACGTAATATCTAATAGGATTGTTGATTGCAAATCTAAACTGGATTTGAAAGCAGCTCCCGGAGGAGGATATGCTATCAGTATTATAGAGGTTACGAATAACAATCAACTAAAAGGGTTGAAAAAGTTATAAATTCGGTTTTAAGTGTTTGTACAGGGGGGCTTGAGATTCATTCTTGAGTCCCTCTTCTTTGTTTATGTAGGATATATTCCTAAGAAACATTAAAAAAAACATAATCTGGAATTTAATGTTGTAATTTTGCTCCAAATTTGGGCAAATAATGGAAAAACTCGATATAACGGTCTGTCCTCTATGTGGAGCGACACACTTTGATAAGGTAATGACCTGCAAAGATCATTATGCTACAGGTGAAACATTTGATATCTTTGAGTGTAAGAAATGTGGATTTAAGTTCACGCAAGAGTTCCCTGTAGAATCGGAGATCGGTAGATATTATGCTACGCCTGATTATATCTCGCACAGTGATACACGGAAAGGATTGATGAATAAAGTTTATCATTGTGTACGTTCCAAGATGTTGAATCAAAAGAGGTCTATCATTTGTCGTTATACAGGAAAGCAAACGGGACGGCTATTGGATATTGGCACAGGTACGGGTTATTTCATAAACAAGATGCATGAATCCGGATGGGAAGTTGAAGCTGTTGAGAAAAATGCTGATGCACGTCATTTTGCGAAAGAGCATTTTGATTTGACAGTACATGAGGATTCATCATTGGCAACATGGGAGGACAAATCATTTGATGTAATTACACTTTGGCATGTGATGGAACATTTGCAATCAATAAATGAAGTGTGGACCATTCTTGGCAGATTGCTTAAAGAGGATGGTGTATTGTTTGTTGCAGTTCCGAATAGTGAAAGCGCCGATGCCGATTATTATCAAGAATGCTGGGCTGCATATGATGTGCCCCGTCATTTATGGCATTTTACTGCTAAGAGCATGAAAGCATTTGCAAAGAAGTATAACTTTGATTTGGTTGCAACGTTGCCAATGCCTTTTGATGCTTTTTATGTATCAATGCTAAGTGAGAAATATAAGGGAAAAGGTTTAACTTTTGAGCGTGGATGTTGGCGAGGTTTTCTTTGTTGGCTTCAAGCAATAAACAAAAAAGAAAAAAGCAGTTCTATAATCTATATATTGAAGAAGAAAGATGAAAAATAATAAATACAAAATAGCCACATCCGGTCACATAGGGATGCAGTCTATCACTTCAGGTATCAGTATTACACTTGTGCTCCTTTTGTTGGGTATGATTGCCTTTTTTATATTATCTGCTAAAAACTTATCGGTGTATGTGCGTGAGAATATCGGTTTCTCTGTCGCATTTACAGATAGTGCTACCGACGGAGAAGTCCTTGCATATTGGCAGCAATTGAAAAAAGCACCTTACGTAAAGAGTTCAACTTATATCTCCCGTGGACAAGCTTTGAAAGAAGCTAGTGAAGCTTTGGGTACTAACCCTACTGATTTTGTGGGATACAATCCATATACACCTGTTATTGAAGTAAGACTGAAATCGGCTTATGCTAATTCTGACAGTATTGACGTGATTGAACGGCAGATCAAGCGTCGCCCGGATATTGAAGATATTTCATATCAGAAAGATTTAGTGAATTCAATAAATACGAATATTCGTAATATCAGTTTGATCCTGTTGGCTTTGGCTGTTTTGCTGACAGTTATCTCGTTTGTTTTGATTAATAATACCATTCGGTTGTCCATATATTCAAAACGTTTCATTATCTATACAATGAAATTAGTAGGTGCGAGTTGGGGATTTATTCGACGGCCGTTCATTTTGCGTAACTTGTGGGTGGGTATTATTGCCGCTCTAGTTGCCAATATATTGATCGTAAGCGGTACCTATTGGTTATTAAGTTATGAACCGGAGCTTGTGGGAATCGTTACACCCGAAATATTAGTTATTGTGGGGTGTATGGTCTTCTTCTTTGGCATATTCATAACCATGGTATGTGTTTATTTTTCACTGAATAAGTATTTACGGATGAAGGCAAATGCCCTTTACAATATATAAATCGGAAACAAAGAGAATAAATATGAAAGAGAAATTAGCTTTTGACAAGACCAATTTCATTTTATTGGCTGTCGGTATGGCAATTGTCATTATTGGTTTTATACTAATGACAGGTGCAGGTTCGAATGAAACAACGTTTCAAGCGGATATTTTTAGTGTTCGTAGAATAAAGGTTGCACCTGCTACTTGTTTGTTCGGCTTCCTATTCATGATTTATGGCGTTGTTCATAGACCTAAGGCAGTTGAGACTAAATCTGAAGATAAAGGAGAATAATTGATGGGAGATCTATCCGTACTGCAGACAATTATACTCGCAATTGTTGAAGGACTTACCGAATTTTTGCCTGTTTCGTCAACAGGACATCTCATCATTGCTCAGAATTTAATGGGCATACAGAGCACTCCATTTGTAAAAGCATTTACTGTGATTATACAGTTTGGTGCCATATTATCAGTGATCGTTCTGTATTATAAGAGATTCTTTAAACTGAATCACACTCCGACTCCGGCGAATGCAACGCCTTTGCAGAGATTTCTGCATAAATGGGACTTCTATTGGAAACTCTTTATTGCATTCATTCCTGCAGCTGTTATTGGCTTATTGTTTAATGACTTGATAGATAAGTTGTTGGGCAGTGTAGCGGTAGTTGCAACCATGTTAGTTCTTGGTGGTGTGTTCATGCTTTTTTGTGACCGCATCTTTAATAAAGGTGAAGAAGGCCGAGAGGTAACGAAGAAGAGAGCTTTTAAAATAGGTCTTTTTCAATGTATCTCTATGATTCCGGGTGTATCACGCTCAATGGCAACCATTGTAGGTGGTATGTCTCAACGTATGACAAGAAAGGCAGCAGCTGAATTTTCTTTCTTCTTGGCTGTCCCCACTATGTTTGCGGCAACAGCTTGGGATGTATTGAAGTTGTTTCGTCATGGGGGAGTAGGTATAATCATGGATAATATGACTGCGTTGATTATAGGAAATATAGTCGCTTTTTTGGTTGCATTGGTTGCCATCAAAGGCTTTATCAATTTCCTTACCAAATATGGCTTTAGGGCCTTTGGCGTATATCGTATTCTTGTGGGAGGATTTATATTACTTTGGTTATTAACCGGACATAATTTGATGTTAGTTGGATGAATTTTACGGAAGGAGAAGTATTATATTTTAATAAACCTTTGAAATGGACCTCTTTTAATGTAGTAGAAAGAGCAAAATATGATATTACAAAGAAGTTAAGAGTAAAACTAAAGAGCCTCAAAGTGGGGCATGCCGGAACATTGGATCCGTTGGCAACAGGGGTGATAATATTATGTACCGGTAAGGCAACAAAGAGAATAGAAGAGTTCCAAAATCATACGAAAGAGTATGTCGCCACATTGATGTTAGGCGCTACTACTGCATCCTATGATATGGAACATGAGATTGATGCCACTTTTCCTACAGAGCATATTACTCGAGAGCTGATTGAAGAGGCTTTGACTAAGTTCGTAGGTACGATAGAACAGGTTCCGCCAGCCTTTTCGGCATGCAAGGTGAAAGGCAAAAGAGCTTATCTCATGGCACGAAATGGTGAAGATGTAAAACTGAGCCCCAAGGTTTTGACTATTGATGAGATAGAACTATTAGAGTGCAATCTACCGGAAATAAAGATAAGAGTAGTTTGCAGTCGTGGTACTTACATCAGAGCCTTGGCACGTGATATTGGTGAGGCTTTACATAGTGGAGCTTATCTCACAGGATTGATCCGAACAAGAGTAGGAGAAGTGACATTGGAGAAATGCCAAGACATAAATGATTTCCCAAAATGGTTGGATGAACAAGATATTGATGATTTAAAAATAGAGAATAAAGGAGGATAAAGATGAAACTGTCAAATTTTAAGTTTAAGTTACCGGATGAGAGTGTGGCTCAACATCCATCACATTACAGAGATGAATGCCGTTTGATGGTAGTACACAGAAAGACAGGTGAGATTGAACATAAAGTGTTTAAAGATATTCTGGAATATTTTGGTGACAAGGATACATTTGTTTTCAATGATACAAAGGTGTTCCCTGCACGTCTTTATGGAAATAAAGAAAAGACAGGAGCAAAGATAGAGGTTTTTTTGTTGAGAGAATTGAACGAGGAGTTGAGATTGTGGGATGTTTTAGTGGATCCTGCACGTAAGATCCGTATCGGCAATAAATTATATTTCGGAGAAGACGATAGTATGGTTGCTGAAGTAATCGATAACACTACTTCGCGTGGAAGAACTTTACGATTCTTGTATGATGGACCTCATGGCGAATTCAAAAAGGCACTTTATGCATTAGGTGAAACGCCACTGCCTCATGAAATAATTAAACGCCCTGTGGAGCCTGAAGATGCAGAGCGTTTCCAGACTATATTTGCCAAGAACGAAGGTGCTGTTACTGCACCTGCTGCCGGTTTGCACTTTAGTCGCGAACTCATGAAACGTTTGGAAATTAAAGGAATTAACTTTGCATTTGTTACAGAGCATGCAGGTTTAGGTAATTTCCGTGACATAGATGTAGAGGACTTGACAAAGCATAAGATGGATTCGGAGCAAATATGTGTGATCGAAAAAGCTTGTGGCGTTGTTAATAAAGCTCATGATGAAGGCAGAAATATCTGTGCAGTGGGCACAACTGTTATGCGCACAATAGAGAGCACAGTTAGTACTGACGGACATTTGAAACCTTTTGAAGGCTGGACAAATAAGTTTATATTCCCTCCTTATGAGTTCTCTGTAGCCAATAGTATGGTTACAAATTTCCATATGCCTTTATCTACATTGCTGATGATGGTTGCCGCTTTCGGCGGTTATGATTTGGTGATGAAAGCTTATGAGATTGCAGTAAAAAAGGGATATAAGTTCGGTAGTTATGGTGATGCTATGTTAATATTGGACGATTGATATATGTCTACAGTATATTTGGGCTTAGGCACCAATCTTGGTGACAAGGAACAGAATTTACACCAGGCAATAGATAAGATACAAGAGCGGGTGGGGAAAATACTTTCCCTATCCGCTTTTTATAATTCTGCCCCATGGGGATATATATCAGACAATATGTTTGTGAATGCCGTGGTATGCATTTCAACTACTTTTTCACCTCAAGAAGTATTGAATATCACTCAAGAAATAGAAAAAGAATTAGGGAGAAAAGAAAAATCAATTGATGCAAGTTATTCTGATAGAGTAATAGATATTGATATACTTTTATATGATAGTGTTATTTTATCAACCGATAATCTTACTATCCCTCACCCTTTGATGATCAAGCGTTTGTTTGTGATGGATCCATTGGCCGAAATAGCCCCGGATATGGTTATACCTGGCGTAAATAAAACTGTGATGGCAATCAGAAATGAATTATAATGAGTACATTCACACTGTCATTAAAAGTAAATGTATGGAACCAATCAAAGATTTTAACGATCTTACTACAGCCTTACGTACATTAGGCATACATAAACATGTTGCTGCTATTTGTGCTTCGGATGCACACACTCAGTATGCAGTTCAGCGTGCAGTGAAAGAAGGATTTGCCACTTTCACATTAATCGGCAACGAGGATTTCTTGACTCCTTATCCTGAATTGAAGCAGATGAAAGACAAGATAAGGATCGTTGATATAAAATCTGCGGACGAAGCAGCCGTTGAGGCTGTGCGTATGGTTCGTGCCGGTGAGGCGGATTTGTTGATGAAAGGAATCATCAATACCGATAACTTACTTCATGTCGTACTTAATCGCAAAGACGGGTTGATGCCCGCAGGAAGAGTACTTTCGCATTTGGCTGCAGTGAAAATCCCCACTTATCATAAGTTGTTATTTGTAACGGATGCAGCTGTCATTCCAAAACCAACATACAGTCAATTCATTGCTGAAATAAAGTATGCCATAGAAGCATGTCATAAGTTTGGCATTATGAAACCTCGCATTGCTTTGCTGCATTGTGTGGAGAAGGTCAATTCACAATTTCCTCATACATTGGATTATGAAGAGATAGTAGCTAAAGCTAAGAATGGCGATTTCGGTGATGTTATTGTTGATGGGCCACTTGATTTGCTGATTTCATGCAACAAAGAATGTGCTGCAATCAAAGGCGTAAAGTCGCCGATTGATGGTGATGCCGATGTGTTGATATTCCCAAATATAGAGAGCGGAAACGTATTTTATAAGAGTGTGGCTCTTTTCGCCAATGCTGAAATAGCCGGTGCATTGCAAGGAACCACCTGTCCGGTGATAGTGACTTCAAGAGGAGACAGTAAAGAAACAAAATACAATAGTTTGGCAATGGCTTGTTTAACTAGTGAATAAAGGTATGTTTAAGATATTAGTGATTAATCCCGGCTCAACTTCCACAAAGTTGGCTGTGTATGAAGATAAAAAGAGTGTTTGGCAATTTAATGTCCGTCATTCCATTGAGGATTTAGATGGTTTTCCGGATTGTATGGAACAATATGATTATAGGAAGAGCTTGATCCAGAAAACTCTTGCTGACAATCAGATGGCATTGCATTTTGATGCTGTGATAGGGCGAGGTGGGCTGATGAAACCTCTTCACAGTGGTGTATATGAAATTAATAAGGCGATGAAGACTGATTTAATTAATGCCACACATCGCCATGCTTGCAATCTGGGCTGCCTTATTGCTGCGGATTTAGCCTCGGAGATAAAGGGATGTAAAGCTTTCACTGCTGATCCTGTGGTTGTGGATGAGATGAGTGATGATGCCCACATTTCCGGATTGCCCATAATGCCTCATTTGTCTATCTTCCACGCTTTGAATCATAGAGCCACCGCCATGAAATATGCTGAAAGTCGTGGAGTATCTTACGAAGAACTTAATTTGATTGTTTGCCATTTGGGTGGAGGTATTTCTATTGCTGCACATCAGCATGGCAGAATCATTGACGTGAACAATGCGTTGGATGGTGAGGGACCTTTCTCTCCTGAGCGTTCAGGCTCTTTGCCTGCCGGACAGTTGGTAGACCTTTGCTTTAGCGGCAAACTGACAAAGCCGCAAGTGATGAGACTTATTGCCGGTCGTGGAGGATTGGTTGCACACTTGGGCATTAATGATATGGAAGAGGCTATTGATCTTATTGAAGCAAATGATGAGCATGCCATGAGAGTGGTACATGCCATGGTTTACGGCATTGCTAAAGAGATCGGAGCCAAATACGTAGCTCTTGGTGGCAGAGTGGATGCCATCTTACTCACAGGAGGAATTGCTCACAGTACTTACACAGTGACATTACTTCGAAAGATGATTAACTTCCTGGCTCCTATTGCTATCTTTCCCGGTGAAAACGAGATGGAAGCATTAGCATTCAATGCTTATCGTGCACTTAGTGGTGAGCAAGAGATCAGACGATATGTGTGAAATCTTCTGATACTTTCCTGCATTTTATAATCTTCTTTCCTGCAAAACTTATTTTTACATTTGTGGAAATGCTTTTCTACAACCGTAAAACTGTCGTGCCACAACTGTAGAAATGCTTTTTTACAGTTGTAGAAAATGAAAATGCAAGTTTGCAAATCAAAGAATGCATGCATGAACATGGAAGATTTGTCGTATGCATCGGGCTTACAGCAAAGGGTGAATACGATTCATTATAACTTGATGTATATTCTTTTCTTATAGAGAACATAGCCGACCAGCCAGTTAAATGTCACAAACAGTAATGCATAAGTTAATGATGCGATGTGCGGGTCTGAAATGATTGCATGTATATGATTGTATAAGAATTTCGTTATGCCGAAGTCGCTGAATACAATGGCCAGCAATTCACTAAACACATACAAGAACAAGGGATTTACACCAAAGGATTCGAAGAAAGGTGTCCATTTCCTGTATCCTTTATCGTCAATATCATGAATGAGCCAGGCTTGTAAGCAACTGGCAGCTCCGCAAGTGAAGAGTACAAATGTAGGTGACCAGATGCGTTTGTTGAAAGGCAGTCCGTAAGTGAATAACAACCCAATTGCCAATAAAGCAAATCCGATGAGGAATAAATGCAGCATTTTATCTTTCAACCCTTGATGTTCCATCAATGTCTTACCAATCCAAAATCCTATTAATGTATGAGCTATGGAAGGAATCACACCCAAGAGGCCTTCCGGATCAATCGGACTTTTGTGATAGAGGTGTGCCATACCGAAAATACGTTGATCCACAATTGCTACTATATTTGTATTGTCACATGCGTATCCATTACCGAAAAGTAGAATGAAGGTGTAAATGACCAGTAGCAGACCTGCCAGCCATGGAAGCCATTTATGCTTTACCGTGACTGCCAACAATGATACAATGCCATAGCATACGGCGATTCGCTGTAATACTCCCGGTATGCGCAAATGATCGAAAGGCAGAAAATCTTTTTTGCAACAACCCTCGAACCAATATATTCCCCACCCGATCAGCAGGATAAGGCATGTACGCTTTAGAATCTTTCTGGCTAATGGGACAGACCATTGGAACTGGAACTTGCGCAAGGAAATATAAGTGGAGATTCCCACCATGAAGAGGAAGAACGGGAAGACGAGATCAGCAAGTGTCAGTCCGTTCCATTCGGCATGCTTTAAAGGACTGTAGGGCATCGGGCCGCCGCCGTTGTTGACCAATATCATGCCGGCAATAGTGATGCCGCGTAGCACATCCAATGAAAGCAAACGCTTCTTTGGGGGATTTGGAGCTAGAGTATCATTCATCATATTCGTTTTTGTTTATTGTCCTACTTATTTGTTATTACCGAAAGCGTTATGGAAGACTTCTGTAGCGGTGCTCACACAATCGCCTTCGGGAAGGGCTGAATAAGGATTGGTTGCCTTAGCCCAAGGTTCTTCCATGGCATAATAATCTAATGTAACCAATGGCTTGCCGTCAAGCGCATCAGAAAGAGTTTTCCAATAGGCCGCCCAACGTTTGTAATAGAAATCTCTTAAGATGCCATTCCACTCTTTGTTGGCATAGTCACGCAAACCACCGTTATCAGCCGGATAACGGTTGCCCCAAGTGGTGATTTGCACGCGGGCATTCCATTCATACAGATCCTTTTCCTCTTTGGTATTGCCCAAGTTTCTTGCTTGTTCAATCCAATTGCCCACACGGAATTCTTTTCGTGTGCCCAGCAATTTATCCTGATCCAGCAAGAGTTTGAGGAACTCTTTCGAATCCTGGTTAAAGCTTTTCTTGTCGAAACTTTTATAGTCTGCAATCGTGCGGTTGTATACGATGCGGGCACGGTCGGCAATGGATTGGCGTACAATGTCTACCAAGTCATATTCAAAATTGTTATTACCTTTATATTTGTTTGCGACTTGAAGCATAAGGCGGGCAGCATCTTCGGTGCTTGTAGGATCGTAATAGTTTGCCATTTTCGACCAACTCGAAGATTGAAAGCTTTCCAAGGATGGACGACTACAGAAGATTGACTCGTGTGCTCCTTGCTGATTATTTCCTTGCGGACAGTTGTATATACCGTTGGCCAATATGGTCCAAGCATGCTCCACAGTGGAATCTTTCACGCCGTAACGAGCTTTTAAATAGTCCTTGAGCCAGACTGTTTTATCAAACTTTTCAGGACGCCAGGGGAGTTCGGTCATCAGTTCAAACATCATGGGATTGTTTTCGCTTCCTTCCATGGTAAGTCCAATACCTTTGAGGTGAGTGGCTAATGGGTTGTTTTTAGTCAGGTAGAAGTTGTTTAGTAATTGATCCATGCGTCCGTGCAGACCGGTTCTTGCACCAAAGTTCAGCAACATGCTGAATATCCAGTCGTGTTGTTTGTAACCCTCTTCGCGATACCAAATGGAAGGTTTCATACCCCACATCGGGCGACATTCGCTGAAGAGATCAATGATTAGCAGATCTCCATTTTTCATATTCTTGATCATATCTTCGCGAGGGTTCTCCGTCCATCCTTGCACTACCCACACCGCTTTTGGATTTACTCGTTTCATGGCATCCATAATGGCTTTTCCTGCTGCATCAAGGTCTACTTTCTCAATACCTTCAGCCTCATGAAAAGGATCCATTGAATAATAGTTGGCTTTGCCGAAGAGAGATTCCTGTTCCTTGTAATACAGAGCGGCAATTTCTTTGAATCGGTTGTCGGTAGGTAGCAGGAAAGCCGGTCGTACATATCCGTTCCATGGTTTAGGTTCAGCTATATTAAGACCCAATTTTTGCTTGGCGTCATGAGGTACCATACCAGAGTATCCGGGGAACACGGGCTCAATTCCATACTCTTTCATCCGTTTCAATATCTTTTTCTCTAAAGCCTCTTGTTGAGTGTACCAGGAGTCAGGGTTGGGGCCGCCCCATCCTTCCAAGTTATTCATTTCCCACCAGGCCATGAATCCCGGACCCGATATGAACTTGTTTATTTCATCTTTGCTATAGCCCAGCTTCTTGAGCATGTTGAACCATACACACTCTTCACCCACCACATCGAGAGGTAGATTAATGCCATGAAGCGCCATCCAGTCAATCTCCTTTTCCCATCGTTTCCAATCCCAGAAAGCCATGGAATAAGAGAAAGTGCAGTAATTGAAATCATATCGTAATTTAAGTGATGTTTTGTGCCTCTCTTTGTGAGGTACCGAAGGCAACACGTTCGGTAGCTTCGCTGTCATTCCATTCCATGAGAGATGAGTTCCGGCATAATATTTCAGATACCAATTGATTCCGGTGGCTATACTTATATAATTGTTTCCGCGCACCAATATTTGCTTTCCCTTCTGATCAAGTTCAAAATAGTCATTGTTATTACTGCTCTTGATTTCAATGGCAAACTTTTTGGATGCCCCTTTGTCTATTCGTTCCAGCATTCCGGTAATAGGATTCGCAAATGCCTGACAGGTAAGCCACAGTGCAATGATAAAGCTGAATAATCTCTTCATGGTAACTAATAATTATATTCAAATATAAGATATTCTTTTTACAAAGGTGTGAAAAAAAGAAAAGCAAAGGAACAAAATTCAGCATATTAGCGGAAATAAAGTCTATTCTGTCCCTGATTTTTAGGATAACTCAGAGAGAACTTTTACTTTTGTTTCAATAGATTATTGTAGATGTTGAATTATGAAGAAGATTACATGGATATTGTTTGGGTTGGTTTCAACGCTGTCGTTGAATGCACAATCTTTTTATAATATAAGGAATTATGGTGCGTGTGCTGACACTACTCAATTGTCAACAAATGCTATTCAGAAAGCCATTGATGACTGTTTTGGTCATGGTGGCGGTACCGTGCAGGTGCCGGCAGGTAACTATTTGTGTTCAACTGTTTGGCTGAAAAGTAATGTGACTTTGCATTTAGATGCAGGTGCTACTATTTATGCAAGTCGTAAATTATCAGATTATACCGTATCCGCACCTTTCGGTGCAGCGGATGCAGATTTAGGAGAGATATTAATAGGAGCAAGGAATGTAAAGAATATTTCAATAGAGGGAACCGGCTGTTTAAATGGTCAAGCCGTGCGTGAGATGTTTCGTCGTGGTCCTCAATTAACGGTGGACTCTGTGACAGGTCGTGAAATAGCTAATGCAGAAAAGTATGGAGCGGATTATCGTACAAAATTCAGAAAAGTACCTCCTTGTCCTGGCGTGATAAACTTCAATGGATGTACCAATGTTCACCTTCGTGACTTTCAGGTAGTGGAATCATCTCAATGGTCAGTCCACTTGCAATGGTGTGAACAAGTCTATGTAGACGGTATGCAGATACAATCTTCTTCGTATAATGGTGTCAATGCTGATGGACTGGATATAGATGGTTGCAGCAATGTGATGATAAGTAACTGTGTGATTAATACGGGTGATGATGCACTTTGTTTGAAAACGACCAGATTAGAAGGGAAAAGTAAGCCGTGTCGTTGGGTCACTATTAATAATTGTATATTGACCTCTTCTTCATCTGCATTTAAGCTGGGCACGGAATCCTATTCCGATTTTGAAAATATAGTGATGACTAATTGCTTGATCAAGGATGCTAACCGTGGAATATGTATGATTATTCGTGATGGAGCAACAGTCAAAAACATCCTTTTTTCAAACATTGTTATAAATACGATACGTAAAGCCACATTCTGGTGGGGAAATGGTGATGCTGTTTGGTTGACCATTCAAAAACGCGGTAATGCCGCATTGGGAGGAAAGATAGAAAATGTGACATTCTCTCATATCCTCGCTCATAGTCAAAGTGGTGTGCGATTGGAGGGTTTTAGTAATCGGATGGAGAATGTTAGCTTTGATGGTTTTCAATTGTTTATGGAGCATGAAGATGCTGTAGACAAACGTTCGCGCAACGGATTTTTGTTTGATGGTGTGAATAAGTTGAGCGTTATGAATTGCGAGGTCATTTGGAATAAAGCTAATCCTGAACCAGTGTGGGAGAGCGCTTATTTATTTAAGAATGTAGATGGATTGCAAATGAATCAAATGGAAGGTGAACAAGCTCCTAATAAGAAATATCCGGCTGTTCGAATGCAGCATGTAAAGGATTCAATGACGAGATAAGTATAAAAACGAAAAGAGGACGTTTCCTTGAAGAAACATCCTCTTTTATTCGTTTGTAGAAACAAATTACTTTCTTAATCCAAGTTCCTTGATGACTGTACGATATCTTTCGATATCTCTAGTCTTTAAATAAGTAAGCAATTTGCGGCGTTTTCCTACCAAAATAGTCAACGCTCTTTCTGTTGTATAATCTTTTCTGTTGAGCTTAAGATGCTCAGTCAGGTGAGAAATACGGTATGAAAACAATGCTACCTGAGATTCTGCTGACCCAGTATCAGAGTTGGACTTTCCGTACTTTTCAAAGATTCCTTTTTTTGTTTCTGCGTCTAAATACATAATGCTTTTGACTTTAAATATTAATTATTTTGCTTTTTAAGCGGTTGCAAAGGTAAAAATTATTCTTTGAAAAACAAACTGAAAGTAAAATAATTTATTCTAATCATCTATTTTACAGATAAATATCGTACCTTTGCCTCCAAAATCATAAGGTATTATATGCAAAATATTAGAAACATTGCGATTATTGCCCATGTTGACCACGGAAAGACAACATTGGTAGACAAAATGCTGCTGGCTGGAAATTTATTCCGTGATAATCAGAGCAAAGGTGAATTGATTCTGGATAACAACGCTCTTGAGCGTGAACGTGGTATAACGATTCTTTCCAAGAACGTTTCAATTACGTATAAAGGTGTAAAGATAAACATTATTGATACTCCGGGGCATAGTGACTTTGGTGGAGAAGTAGAGCGCGTACTTAACATGGCAGACGGATGTCTTCTTTTGGTAGATGCGTTTGAAGGACCGATGCCTCAGACAAGATTCGTTTTAGAGAAAGCTTTAAAGCTTGGACTTAAACCTATTGTCGTTGTAAACAAAGTAGATAAACCCAACTGTCGTCCTGACGAAGTGAATGAGATGGTTTTTGATTTGATGTGCAATTTGAATGCAACAGAAGATCAACTTGACTATCCATTGATTTATGGCTCTGCCAAAAACGGATGGATGAGTGATGATTGGAAAAAACCGACTGAAGATATCATTCCATTACTTGATTGCATCGTGGAACATATTCCTGCTCCAACACAATTGGAAGGTACTCCTCAGATGTTGATCACTTCACTTGATTATTCTTCTTATACAGGACGTATTGCTGTGGGAAGAGTACATCGTGGAACTTTGAAAGAGGGCATGAACGTTTCTTTAGTGAAACGTGACGGTTCTGTTGTCAAAGCAAAAGTAAAAGAATTACATGTATTTGAAGGTATGGGTCGTCTTAAGACAACCGAAGTATCTTCAGGTGATATATGTGCGTTAGTAGGAATAGAAAATTTTGAAATTGGTGATACGGTTTGTGATTTCGAAAATCCGGAAGCGTTGCCAACTATTACTATTGATGAGCCTACCATGAGTATGTTGTTTACGATCAACGATTCACCATTCTTTGGTAGAGAAGGTAAGTTTGTTACCTCACGTCACATCAGTGATCGTCTGCATAAAGAATTGGAGAAGAATCTTGCTTTGCGTATTCGCGATGCAGAGGATGGTCGTTGGATTGTGTCAGGCCGTGGTGTATTACACTTGTCTGTGTTGATTGAAACCATGCGTCGTGAAGGTTATGAATTGCAGGTAGGTCAACCTCAGGTTATTTTCAAAGAAATTGATGGTAAGAAACAGGAACCTATTGAAGAGCTAACCATTAACGTGAGTGAAGAGTTCTCAAGCAAGATCATTGATATGGTTACTCGTCGTAAAGGTGATTTGATTTCAATGGAAACAGTGGGTGGTCGTGTAAACCTTCAATTCGATATGCCTTCAAGAGGTATCATCGGTTTACGTACCAATGTATTGACAGCATCTCAAGGAGAGGCTATTATGGCACACCGTTTCAAAGAATATCAACCTTATAAAGGTGAAATCGTTCGCCGACTCAATGGATCAATTGTAGCCATGGAGACAGGAAATGCATTTGCTTATGCCATAGATAAGTTGCAAGATAGAGGAAAATTCTTTGTAAGTGCACAAGATGAAGTCTATGCCGGTCAGGTAGTAGGTGAGCACAACAAAGATACCGATTTGGTAGTAAATGTAACTAAATCCAAGAAGTTGACCAATATGCGTGCATCCGGTTCTGATGACAAAGCAAGAATGATTCCTCCTGTTCTCTTCTCTTTGGAAGAGGCATTGGAATACATCAAGGAAGATGAATATGTTGAAATCACTCCTAAAAACATTCGTATGCGTAAAATAATTCTTGACGAAGATCAACGTCGCCGTTCAGGCAAATAAGTTGTTCTAATCTGATTATATACAATATAAATAGCAAGCCACATCTTTATATAGATGTGGCTTGTTTGGTTATATCGATAATAACGACTACATTTGCGTGTAAACTCGAATAATTTTTATAATGAATAGCACTAAGCTGGTAAATTTGTTTTTTAAGCCTCGGGAAAGAATTATCCGTAAATATGACACGGATGCGGCTCTGCTTCAAGAACAAGTCTTAGGAAAGCTGATTAGTAAAGCAAAGAATACGGAATGGGGGCTTAAGTATGATTATAGAACCATTACGGATTATGATGATTTCAAAAGAAGAGTTCCTATAAACACCTACGAGGACTTAAAGCCTTATGTAGAACGTATGAAGAAGGGGGAGCAGAATATTCTGTGGCCTTCCGAAATTATATGGTTTGCAAAATCATCGGGAACCACTAATGATAAGAGTAAATTTTTACCGGTCAGCCGTGAAGGATTGTATAATATACATTATCGTGGAGGGGCTGATTGCGTTTCGCTTTATATTAATCGTATTAATCCTTCCAGTCGTTTTTTTGATGGAAAAGGTTTGATATTGGGGGGAAGTCATACTCCTAATATGGATTCAAATCACAGTTTAGTAGGTGACCTGTCTGCCATATTAATGGAAAACCTAAGCCCTCTTGTTAATCATGTACGAGTACCAAGTAAGAAGATTGCATTGATGAATGAGTGGGAAAGTAAGATAAAAGCGATTACAGAAACTACTATTCATTCTGATGTTACAAATATTTCCGGAGTTCCATCCTGGCTTCTGGTATTGATCAAAAGCATATTGGATAAAACCGGAAAGTCTTCTCTCGAACAAGTTTGGCCTAATTTGGAAGTCTTTTTCCATGGAGGCGTCAGTTTCACTCCTTATAGAGAACAATACCAACAATTAATACATTCAGATAAGATGCATTATGTGGAGACATATAATGCGAGTGAAGGTTTCTTTGGCATCCAAGATGAAGAGAATGATCATTCAATGTTACTTATGATAGATTATGATATCTTTTATGAGTTTATGCCTTTGGAGGAATTGGAAAAAGAAAATCCTAAGACTTATTGTCTTACCGATGTGGAATTGAATAAAAATTATGCAATGATTATTTCCACAAGTTGTGGCTTATGGCGTTACATGATAGGTGATACCGTGAAGTTCACTTCTAAGAATCCTTATAAATTTATCATTACCGGCCGAACCAAACATTTTATTAATGCTTTTGGAGAAGAATTAATTGTGGATAATGCTGAGCGAGGACTTGCAAAAGCTTGTGAAGTGACAGGTGCTCTGATTAGCGATTATAGTGCCGCTCCTGTATTTATGGACTCTACGGCTAAGTGCAGACACCAATGGCTGATAGAGTTTGTCAAGCAACCCGATTCTTTCTCTACATTTGCTAAAGTATTGGACGATACGTTGAAAGAGGTAAATAGTGATTACGAAGCAAAGAGATGGAAAGACATCGCCTTACAACCTCTTGAATTGATTGAAGCCCGCAAAGGATTGTTTCATGATTGGTTGGAGATGAAGGGTAAATTGGGAGGTCAGCATAAGATTCCTCGTTTAAGTAATAATCGAGATTACATGGAAGAAATGTTGAAGTTGAATAAATAATAATAGAAACACATAAATAAAAATCCCGGCAGATGAACACTGCCGGGATTTTTTTATGATTATGATTAGTATTGAATTACATCAATTTTCCTTGTTTAGCCAAGGTATCAATGTTGTTCTTCAAATTTGTCCAATCTGTCTTTTGTGTTGTGCTGATTCCATTGATATATTTCTCAATGTTGGTGTATCCGTCGCCGGTACAATCTTTATCAGCATCGCTAGGATCTTTTGGGTTCAAGCCATGAGCCTTTTCCCATTCATCAGGCATACCGTCGCCATCAGAATCTTTGTAAGGTTTGCCTTTATATTCGGGATAACCACCAACTTGTTTGATATCGGTGATAATACCTTTTTCATATGAACCTTGTGGCAAACGACGAGTCTTGAATTGATAGAACGATTTGGGATCCAAACCTTTTACATAATAAGCCTTACCTGTCTTAACTTCTTCAATGATTCGTTCATCAACGATATCACGTTTAGGAAGTGTAGCACCTACATTGCTTACAACAAAGTCGTAGGCGTCTTTAGCAGGCATGATAGTGATGTAAGGCATTGGGAACGGTTTGTTCCATTTCATTGTTTCAGTATATCCTTTGGTATCATTTTGTTCCTCACACTGTACACCTTTCCAGTTGTCCGCTGTGATAGAATCGTTACCTTCCATAATGTTACCATTGATGTATACACGACCGAATTTAAGTTGTTTATTACGGCTTAGTCCAGCTTCAGGTTTCAAAAAACGATGTCCTACAGGATCTTCTGTTTTTGTAAGTGGACCGGGCTTGTAATAATTGTTTACTATATTGTATAACGCAGACCAGTCACCACCATCTACAGAACGGTGTACCCAGTTATATACTACATTGTTTACAAAGTTGAATATACCGTTCCATCCGATAGAAGGGTTACGACCGGCATTTGATGCCCACATGTTACGCATGAATGAGCAATTTTCGCCACCAAGCGTACTGCCAAAAGCATGATTGTAAGTATCAAGAGCTTTTGCTGATAATGTATTTTGAATGGTTACATTGACAGTTGGCAATTTTTGTTCTGGATAAGTAGGACCTGCTTGGTACATGTGACGATAGAATGATACATTCTCATCCAAACCCCATGTACATGAGCAGTGGTCAAGCATGATGTTACCTACAGGATTTCCTCCGAAGCTATCGTCGCGACGACCTACATTTGTTTCACCACGACGGAAACGCATATGACGAACTACAACATCATGAGTGTTGATCCAAACAGATTCTCCGGCAACGCAAACACCGTCTCCTGGAGCTGTTTGTCCGGCAATGGTTAAATATGGAGCACGTACGATAAGAGGAGTTTTAAGATGTATTACACCAGCTACATTGAACACAATGATTCTGGCACCACCAATTTCGCAAGCGGCACGGAATGAACCAGGACCACTATCATTTAAGTTGGTTACAGTAATTACTTTACCGCCACGGCCACCGAAACTGTACATACCTCCACCTTCAGCACCGGGGAATGAAGGAATGCCTGCTTGAGGTAAATCGGTTGGACGAGCAGCCCAAGGAATGTAAGGACGACCCTCGTTAGCCTCTTTTTCAACAATAGGCAATGCTACTTGCCATGCAGAGTCTGAGTGAGCCTCGGCCTCTTTCATCATTTTATTCGTAGCATCTTGAATGTCTTTTGGAACTTGTGGATATTGCGCACGCATAGTTTGGCATGAACCAGCCACCGCTATGGCACACAAAAGCATTAGTCTTCTGTTCATAATAATATTATTATATTTGGATTTATTAAAAGACTATTAATTAGTAGTTTTGTACTAACTTTTATTCTGATTTTTGATCAAAGATTACAAATATGCAAGTTTTACGTCTATATAAAAATAATGACATGAAAAAAGTTATATCAATTTTTCTATTGATAGCAGGAATATCCCTCTCTAGTAATATTTGGGGACATTCTATTCTAGCTTTTCCCACAGCACAAGGTTTCGGTAAATATACAACTGGCGGTCGTGGTGGAAAGGTGGTAGAGGTTACTACTCTGCATGATTCTGTTGATGGTTCTTTGAGGTGGGCGTTACGCCAATATCCGGGTGAACCATTGACTGTGGTATTTCGAGTAGGAGGCATTATTACATTGGGTTCTGATATCCGTTGTAAACGAGATGACTTTACCATTGCCGGACAAACGGCTCCCGGCAGTGGAATACTAATTAGAGGTGCAAAACTTAATTTTGGTGGTTCCACGAATCTGATTATTCGTAACATCCGTGTTCGTATCGGATTAAAAGATGATGCCCATTTTATAGCAGGAGGTTCTATGGGAATAGAGAATGCATCTAATGTCATTATTGATCATTGTTGTTTCGGATGGTCTGCAGAAGAGAATGTAACTATGTATGATAACCATTTCACCACTGTGCAATGGTGTATTCTTCATGAAGGATTGTATAATGCCGGTCATCACAAAGGTTCACGCAGTTATGGTGCACAATGGGGTGGATCGCCTGCTACCTATTATCATAATTTGTTGGCGCATAACCACAATCGCTCAGCCAGATTGAATGGGGCAAATAACCCTCATGGAGATAGAAAAGTCTTTTTGGAATATATCAATAATGTAAATTATAATTGGGGAAAACAGAATTCTTGTTATGGAGGTGAGAACGAAGCAGGACCTAATTCTCAACACGAGTGTAATTTTATAGGCAATTACTATAAACCGGGGCCAGGCACACCTGCCAGCGGAAACTATTTCATTGAATTGTCGGCTCCTCGTAACAGATATACCATGACAGGACCTTCTAAGTGGTATTTTAGTGGCAACAAGATGGTAGGTGATAAAAAGGCTACTTCAAACAATTGGGAAGCAATACATAACAATACCGGATATTCGATCGATTCGTTGAAATCAGAGACTTTACTTTATCCTACCTCTTTCTATCCTGAAACGAATTCTTACAACTATAATGACTACAAAACCACACCGGAATCAGCCGATGCCGCTTATCTGTCGGTTTTAGCAAAAGTTGGCACAATCAACCGTGATGTTGTAGAGAAAAGAGTTGTGAACGAGGTTGCGAAAGGAATAGCAAAATATTCTGCATCCTTAGGTGTACCTGGATATATTGATTCACCTGCTGATGCGGAAGATTGGCCTGTATACAAATCAGGAACTCCTGTAAAAGATGCTGATCATGATGGAATAGATGATGCATGGGAATTGAAACACGGATTAGATCCGAAGAACCCAAAAGATGGAAATGCTGTGGTATCAAAGGACGGATATACAGCTTTAGAAGTATATCTTTGCAGTTTAATGGGTGAAACTATACCTATTACAAAAGGTATAGTCAAGAAATAATGTTTTAAGAAGATGGGCGGTCTCTGTAATAATCAGAATCCGCCCATTATTTATTTTATAGGCTCTACTTTGTATCCTTGCAATTTTAGTAAATGTAATAATCCTTTGTCACCAGGTAAGTGCAATGCACCGACGGCAATAAATGCAGGAGCCTCTTTCATTATCTTAGGCAATTGTTTTGCCCAATTCCTGTTTCGATTGTAGAGGGTCATTTCAAGCTCATTAGGATTCGGGTCACATTGATTATTTTGTTTTTTCTCAGAGAGTTTTAGCAATGCATTCAGATCTTGTTTCATATAGTCACTCGTTAATTCTTTCGTCAATGCTAATGTCGTATCCATGTTGTTCAGTTCACAAAGTAACATTTCTGCCTGACGTTTCAGAGAAGAGCTGCTGTAAAGTATATGAAATTGGAATTCCAGTGTTTCTAATGCAATAATCTTTTTCCCTTTTTTCATTCCCTCCGTTTGGAAATAGGAGTCCAATTGCTCATTCATGTTAAACCCGTTGATTTGTTTCATGTATATCGCTACCATCAAATTACTTTCCAGAAAAGAGGGTTTTAATTTTGGAGTAAGCGAAATGTCCAACGTCAAGTACTTTTTAGTCAATTTATTAATTGTATCAAACTCCTCTTTGTTGAACAATGAAGCAAGAGTAGTGTCGCTGCTAATCATCATTTCTTTTTGCATCAATTGAATCATGTCAGGATTCTTGATGTTAGCCATATTTATTTCTCCAACAATTTGTGTTGTTGATTCTAATGCTTTGGGCAATCCCTTAATACTGTCAATAATACTAAGAGGTGCCAAATGATGGGTACCTAAAATATATGAAGGCTTCTCCAATCCGTTACCGGATATTCTCCATAATATTTGTGCGTTTGAAGTTATAGCGATAGATGCAAACAGAATGATTGAAAGGAACTTTTTCATGTTGATGCTTTTTACTATGATTTTATCTTACCAAAAGCACAAATATATGAAATGTTTTCTGATTTTTATGAGTATGATGAGTACGAATAGCTTGAATTTTCGTCGTAGAGTAAAGGATAAATAAAAGGTTATTGTATTTTTTAAGGTAATTGTTTTTAGGTATAATTTTTGATATAGGTTTTTTTAGTTTTTTTATTGGGTAAAGATTGTTTTGTAAGGTATAACAGGAGACTTAAAAGTAACAAGTAAGTAGGTTATATGAAGAGCAAAGGTAAAAGTGCGAAAAGAGCATTTAGTAAAGACATCAGGCGGATGTCTGTTTTGATGGGATTGACGGCAACATTGTATTCTCCAGCTTGTTTGTATGCAAATACAACATTTGGAGGGATCAATAATATTGCGCAGTCGGTTAGTCAGGCAAAATTTATTAAGGGAAAGGTTGTTGATGAACAGGGAGAATCGATGATCGGGGTTTCTATTAAAGTGAAAGGTACAAACATGACTGTTGTTACTGATCTTGATGGAAATTTCTCGGTAAAGGCTCCTGTAGGATCAAGTATTGAGTTATCGTACATCGGTTATAAAAATCTGACTGCTTCAGTACGAGATGAAAACTTCCTTAATCTCAAAATGGAACCCAATAACACCGCTTTAAATGAAGTTGTGGTTATCGGTTATGGTACAGTTAAAAAACGCGATCTTACAGGTGCAATCACCACTATTAAGGGTGAAGATATAGCGTTGAATCCGGGATCAAACCCCATGCAAGCATTGCAAGGTAAAGTTGCCGGATTAGATATTACAAAAGAATCGGGACAAGCAGGATCGGGTGTAAACATGCAATTGCGTGGTAACCGTTCGTTCACAGCTAGTGGTAATCCTACATTCATCATTGATGGAATGCCTGGTGATTATTCTACATTAAATCCGAATGATATTGAATCTATTGAGGTTTTGAAAGATGCCTCTTCTACAGCTGTATATGGTGCAGCCGGAGCTAATGGTGTAATTATCATAACCACAAAAAGTGGCGCAGCCGGTAAAACCAATGTAAATTTTAATGCTTTTGTAGGAGTCAACGGTTGGTCAACCGTTCCTAAGATGCGTAGCGGGGATAGTTACATTCAAACGATCCGTGATGCAAATAAAGCTACGGGTAACTGGAGCAGTACAGATGATGATGAGCGTGTGATGGATGGACTTTTAGGTTCTGGTGCATATGCGGCTCACTCTAAAGGTGAATACATTGATTGGGCAAAAGAAGTTTTGAGAAATAATTTGGTCCAAAATTATAGTATGTCAGCATCTGGTGGTACTGAGAAAACAAAGGCATATTTTTCTTTAAACTTCTCTGATGAAGCCGGGCAATATAAAGGCGATGATTACAAATTGTATTCATCAACTATGCGCATAGACCATACAGTGAAACCTTGGTTGAAAGTCGGTGTAAATGCGCAGATGTCATATGTTCACCAAAATAAAGCATATTCAGATCTTCAAACAGCATTGACCGCTGTACCATTAGGAACTCTTAGAGATTCTAGCGGTAAACTAAATGTATCTCCTTCTGTTGGAGGTACAAACATTAATATATTGTTGGATTCAGAAGGTGGAGTTTATAAGAATCAAGAACAAGATTACAAACTTTATTTCAATCCTTATATAGAGATTCACCCTATGAAGGGAATGTCATACATCTCTCGTATTGGAGGAGTATTGACGGATTCTCGTGTAAACTACTTTCAGGGTATTGGTTCTTATCAATATTATATGGCGGATGCTAGTGCTGTAGGTACAAATGCAAACGTATATGCTTCAGTAACAGAAAAGAGAAATTTGAATTATAAGTGGGAAAATATCTTAACTTATAATTTCCAAATACATAAAGATCACGATATCACACTTACAGCAGTTACTTCATGGAATCATGATCGATATGATTATAACTATATGAAGGAAACCAATATTACTGATAATTCATACCTTTGGTATAATATGGGTAATACCGGTAATGCAAACAGTACGGTTAGTTCAACTTATAATATGTCAAAAGGTTTTGGACTAGTTGGCCGTGTTGCATATTCATATTTGGGTCGTTATTTGTTTTCTGCTTCTGCCCGTCGTGATGGATCATCTAAATTAGCTTCCGATCATCGTTGGGAAACATTCCCGGCTGTATCTTTGGGCTGGCGTATTTCAGATGAGAAATTCATGGAAGGAACTCATAATTGGTTAGATAATTTGAAACTTCGTTTAGGGTATGGTGTTACCGGTACGGCAAATATCAATCCTTATAGCTCACAATCCAATTTGGAACAATCAACCACAAGCTTTAGCGGTAATGTGACAAACGTTTATAATTTTTCACAGAATTATACCAATAAGAATCTTACGTGGGAGAAATCATACAATGCAAATATAGGTGTTGATATGTCTGTACTTAAAGGACGCATTGATTTCACCGGTGATTTATATAATACCACTACGAAAGGTGTTATTTGGAGCCGTCAGTTACCTGTGACAAATGGAGCTTATTCTGCGTCATCGAATTATATCACAAACATGAATATTTGTAAGACAAAGAATACAGGTATTGAGCTTGCGCTTAACACACGTAACATTGTTCAACGTGATTTTAAATGGAGTTCTACAGTCACTTTCAACTATAATAAAGAAAAGATCATGTCATTGATTGACGGAACTTCTAATAATATAGCAAATGGTGACTATTCTCTGTCTCTTGGTCATCCTGTAAAGTCATACTATCATTATAAGATTGATGGAGTTTGGCAAACAAACGAAGCGAAAGATGCCGCGGTATTCGGTGCACAACCGGGCGATTTGAAAATAAATGTTCCTGGCATGGTTCGTGAATCAGAAGGAACTTATAGTAAAAAGGTTGGTGGTGTAGAAACTACTTATACTGCAGATAATAAGTATTCAGTAAGTGGAAATGATTATCAAGTATTAGGTCATAATTCTCCGGATTGGACATTGGGTTTTCAAAATGTATTTACATATAAGAGCTTTGATTTGAATATTTTTACCTACGTACGTTGGGGACAAATGATCAAATACAGTTTGTTGGAGTCATATGATCCTACCGGAAAAGGTAATTTCCCTAAGGATTTCAACTATTGGACTACAACCAATGCATCAAATGATTTCCCTGCAATTAATGCAAACAAATCTTTGTCTAGTTACACAGGATATTATGCACTGCAATATGTTGACGGTTCTTTCATTAAGATCAAGAATGTCACTTTGGGCTATACAATGCCGGCAAAACTATTACAGAAAGCAGGTATTTCTAAATGTCGTTTTTATGGGACGATTACCAATCCGTTTGTATTTGCCAAGAGTCATTTGTTGAAAAACTATGATCCGGAAATGAACGGAAATATGAATTACCCATTGACAAAACAGTTAGTGTTTGGTGTTAATATGTCATTCTAACAATTATAAGAATTAAATAATGAAACATGCAATATATAAAGCTGCTCTCTTTCTAGGTGCAGCTGTAATGATGAACTCATGCTCACTTGACGAGTATAACCCGTCGCAAACTACGGGCGATGAGACTCTTGCTACTTTTTCCGGGTGGAAAGGCTTGCAGACATATTGTTATTCTCCTTTATACGGTCAATTGTTCTCGGCATTTGATTACATGTCAGTAGCAGAATGCGGAACTGACTTATGGGTAACGGCTAATAACAAAACGTGGGCTCAGGAATTATTTTACTATGAGGGATTAGCAACAAATACCAATTATACCAATAAGCTATTCAAAGAAGCATATTCAATGATAAACAGTTGCAATGCTGTCATTAATCGTGCTCCTAACGTAACGAACGGAGCAGCATCTGATATGGGAGTATTAACGGCTGAAGCACATTGTTTGCGCGCTTATTATTATTCAATATTGGTAACTAATTATGGAAATGTTACTTTAACTCTTGATGAATCAAGCGACAATGTGAATCTTACTCCGAAGCGTAGCACGATAAGTGCATTATATGCTCAGATGGTAACGGATCTCAAGTATGCAGCCGAGCACTTGAACGCAACTCCGTATAATGGGGATTATGCTCGCGTTACGAAGAAAACAGCATTAGGTCTTTTGGCTCGTGTTTATGCACAAGGGGCAGGTGAAGGATTAACGGAAGATGGAGTCTCGTATTGGCAACGTGCTAAAGAGGTTTCAGAAGATCTCATCAATAACGCATCTTCATATGGAGCTTACTTGTATACAGATGTGAATGATGTATGGGCGCAGGCAAATAATAAGAGCAACAAGGAAGCTTTATTTATTGCTGCAGGTCCTGACACGAATGATGCTAGTGCTACTACATATTCTGAATCTAATTTGTTTTCTTATTCATATCCTAATCCTTATTCGTTGAGTGATGTGTTTAAAACCAAAGATAGTCAGAATTATTTGTATGGACGTGTAAATAATGGAGTATTGGCTCCTTCTAAGTATCTTATTAATTGCTTCGATGCAACTTATGATAAACGCTGGGAGGATTCATTCACTACCGCATTTGGAGATTTCTCCTATGAGCAAACTCCATCTTGGGGTGGCACCGGCACATATGCAAAAAAAGCAGTTACTATTACACAGGCTATGTGTACTAAATATGGTATAGGTACTCAGTTTATTGGTCAAAAGATTTATCCTTATGCCGATTTCAGGTATAAGGCAGAAACATTCAGTCAGTATCCTGCAAAGGTATGGGCGCAAGGCACAACTACTGCTGATACAACTAAGTTGACAAGCGTAAAAAACATATATGCTAATCCTTATCCCTTGGATGCAACAGAAAATCGTTTTGCAATCTACTTAAGTAAGGACTATTTAACCGCTGCTCAAAAAGCTCAACGTGGTTATGTATGCATCAATATTGATGACTTGTTTGATAGCAATGGCGAATATCAAAGTGCAACCTTTGACGGGACAAATTCTTATCTAATGTTTCCGGCACTAAATAAATTCAACTGGAATTATGATGGAGCATTTGGCAGCACTTTGCAGAAGAAGGATGGAGATGTCATGATCATGCGTATGGCGGAAGTTTACTTAATTGCAGCCGAAGCTGAGCAAGAGCTCGGTAATGGTGACGCTGCAGCGGGTTATCTGAATGTATTGCGTAAACGTGCTGCACGTTCTGAATCAGATTATGAGAGTCATCTGAAATTAACGACAGCTACAGAACAAGACGTATTAGACGAATATGCTCGTGAGCTTTGTGGAGAGTTTAATCGTTGGTCTTTATTGAAGCGCCATCACGCTTTCGAAACCCAATTGAAGAAAGCTAATCCACGTGCGGCAGCAGCTTTTACAGCAAAGAATTATCTACGTCCTATTTCATATGATTTCTTGAATCAAATCAGTAATGCAAGTGAATATGGAACCAATGGATATTAATAAATAGTTAGTGATTGAAAAGAAAGGGCATTCATAATTTATGGATGTCCTTTTTTATTTATATAATAGTGGTTACAAACTTTTTATCATTTCGTTTTTATTAAAACAAATAACCTATTATGAAACAAATACGTAGTTACGTTCTTTTTGCTTTGATTTTAGTGTGGGCAGGAATGCCTCTTGTTGTTGCAGCACAACAACGCTATCGCGTTGCGGCTTGCGACTGGATGATTTTGAAACGCCAGAAAATTGGTGAATTCGAGTTGGTGAAAAATTTAGGAGGTGATGGAGTGGAACTTGATATGGGTGGATTGGGAACTCGTGATAGTTTCGATAATAAATTGAGACAACCTCATTTCCAGAAATTATTCAAACGTACGGCTGACAGTTTGGCTGTTGAGGTACCTGCTGTGGCTATGTCCGGATTATATGGACAAAGTTTTGCAAAACATCGCAATTATAAGTATCTTGTAGAAGATTGTCTGAATACGATGGACGTTATGGGAGCCAAAGTAGCTTTTCTTCCTTTAGGAGGATGCGGCAATGATTGGTTTAATCAGCCAGAAGTCAAGGCTGAAGTGGTGAAGAGATTGCATGAAGCCGGTGAAATGGCTGTTGCACGTGGGGTAGTCATCGGTATTGATACACCACTGGATGCCAAGGATAATATCAAGTTGTTGAAAGAGATTCACTCAAAAGGGATCAAGATCTTTTATAAGGTGCAAACAGCTTTGGAGAATAAACGCGATTTATACAGCGATATGAAGAAATTGGGTAAAGATCGAATCTGTATGATTCATTGCACCAATACCGATGGGTACACACTTGCCAAAGATCCCGCTGTGGATATGAAGAAGATGAAGAAGACCCTTGATGGTATGGGATGGAGCGGATGGCTCGTTGTTGAACGCAGTCGGGATACGAAAGACGTTCATAACATCAAAAGTAATTACGGTTCAAATATTGAATATTTAAAACAAATCTTTCAAAAATAATAAACATTATGTCATTTACAAAATCAGTTCGTTTATATAGTGTGGCTATCATCATGTTGTTACTTTCAACAGGAGCAAAAGCCTTTGACCTTGATTCTATCGGTCGTGATCCTAAATATGTGACATCTATTATTGATCGTTCACAAAAAGCAGTTGACAAACTTAATTTGAAGAACAAGAAAGCTGCTTTGGAAGTTCGCAATATCATTGCCAATCGTTATTTTAAGTTGAATGATATCTATGCAGTGCGTGATTCACTTACAAAGAAAGCCAAAGCTACATTAACAGGTAAGGAGAAACAGGAAGCTGTAACAGCTGCTGAAAATCAAAAAGAGTCAGCCCTTTATCGTTCACATTTTGCATTTCCTGCTGATCTTTCATTATATTTGACCGATGCACAAATTGAAACAGTGAAAGATGTTATTACATACAATGTAGTAATGGTCACCTATACTGCAAATTTGGACATGATCCCTACTCTGAAAGATTATGAGAAAGTACAGATTCTTGCTTGGTTAAAGGAAGCACGTGAATTTGCCATGGATGCTGAAAATTCAAATAAGAAACACGAAGCATTCGGCAAGTACAAAGGCCGTATCAACAATTATCTCTCAAAGCAAGGATATGACTTGGTCAAGGAACGTGAAGGTTGGTACAAAAGAATCAAAGCCCGTGGAGGTAAAATCTGATAGACTTCATTTATTTCATTCTTTAAAACAAGCATAATGCAAAAAAGACTGATTATATTTATTATGTCGGCGATGGCTGCTACCGGAGCCTTTGCTCAGCAAAACGGACTCACCGACACACACACAAGCCGCTTTTCAAAGATGTGTGATACACCTGTTAGCGCAGTGAAGTGGACCGGTGGATTCTGGGGTGAGCGTTTTGACGTTTTTAGTAAAGTATCATTGCAAAGCATGTGGAACACTTGGAATAATCCAGATGTATCGCATGGCTTTCGCAATTTCGAAATAGCCGCCGGTGAGATGAAGGGTGAGCATTGGGGGCCTCCTTTTCATGATGGTGATATGTATAAGTGGCTTGAAGCAGTAGCTTCAGTCTATGCCGTGAACCATGATCCGTCATTGGAAAAATTGATGGATCGTTTTGTCAGTTGTGTCGTTAAGGCTCAACGGGCTGATGGATACATTCACACTCCTGTTATTATTGCTGAGATGAACAAAGGGGTTGATTCTCATTCAGGTAAGAGACAGGCCGTTATCGGCACCAAAGTAGGTGATGAAAGTAAAGGTGCTTTCGCCAACCGACTTAATTTTGAAACCTACAATTTGGGCCATCTAATGACGGCTGGTATCATTCATTATCGCGCAACAGGTAAACGTACATTGTTGGATGCCGCGATTAAAGCTACTGATTTTCTTTGTGGTTTCTACGAACGTGCATCCGCTGATTTGGCACGCAATGCCATATGCCCTTCTCATTATATGGGTGTTGTTGAGATGTATCGCGAAACGGGAAATCCTCGTTATCTGGCATTAGCTAATGATTTGATTAATATCCGTGGAATGGTGAAGAACGGTACGGATGACAATCAGGATCGTATTCCGTTCAGAGATCAATATAAAGCAATGGGTCACGCCGTGCGTGCCAATTATCTTTATGCCGGAGTAGCTGATTTGTACAATGAAACCGGTGAGCCTCAACTGATGAAGAATCTTACTTCCATCTGGCAGGATATCACTGAAAGGAAAATGTACATCATCGGTGCATGTGGTGCACTTTATGATGGCACATCACCTGACGGTACTTGTTATGAACCCGACAGTATTCAAAAGGTACACCAAAGTTACGGTCGTCCTTATCAGTTGCCCAACAGCACCGCTCACAACGAAACTTGCGCCAACATCGGCAATATGCTTTTCAATTGGCGTATGCTTGAAGCTACAGGTAGTGCCAAATACGCTGATATAGTTGAGACTTGTTTATATAATAGTGTATTGAGTGGCATAAGCCTTGATGGTAAACGCTATTTCTATACCAATCCATTGCGTATATCAGCCGACCTTCCATATACTTTGCGTTGGTCGAAAGAGCGCACTGAGTATATCAGTTGTTTCTGTTGTCCTCCCAACACATTACGCACTTTGTGTGAAGCACAAGACTATGCTTACACTGTAGGTAAAAAGTCATTGTGGATCAATCTTTATGGTGATAATAAGTTATCAACTTCACTACCGGAAGTGGGCAAGATACAGATAAATCAAGAAACCGAATATCCTTGGGACGGAGCAGTCAATATCAACATTGCTGCATTGCAAGGAAAGAAAACATTCACGATGCATGTTCGTATTCCCGGATGGTGCAAGGAGGCAAAGATCCAAATTAATGGAAAAGATGCTGATGTGAAAATTGCCAGTGGCACTTATGCAGAGATTACACGTGAATGGAAGAAAGGCGACGTTGTATCATTAAACATGGATATGCCTGCAACTGTTGTTGAGGCCAATCCTCTTGCCGAAGAGATTCGTGGACAAGTAGCCGTTAAACGCGGTCCTATTGTTTACTGCCTTGAAAGTCAAGATCTGGATTCATGTAAGATTGACGATATAGCCATTCCTGCCGATGCACATTTTGTTCCTAAGAAGGTAAATATAGCAGGCAGTTCGTTGGTTGAACTTGAAGGCACCGCCTTGACACGTGATGAAGCTTCATGGTCGCATACACTTTATCGTCCTGTGACCAATGCGAAGAAAGAAGTTACTATACGATTAGTTCCCTACTATGCTTGGGGTAATCGTGGTAAAGGTGAAATGACCGTTTGGATGCCATTGGCCATGTAAAAGAAACGTTATGAAGAAATTAATGTTTATAATGGGGCTTTTTATGGCCCCATCTTTTCTATTTGCATCGGATATCTATGTGAAGTCCATAGGTACTCGTTCTATAGCCGATGCTTTACAGCAAGCACGTGTTATGCGCTGTACGCAAGGAGCAACAGATATTACCATTCATCTTTCTCCGGGCTATTATCCGATCGACGAATCTCTTTTTTTACGACCCGAGGACAGTAATACACATATTGTGGCTGATGGGGGTGAGGTTGTTATCAGCGGAGGTGTTCAGGTAAAAGGCTGGCATCGTGAAGGTAAATTCTACGTGACCGATGTGCCTGACTTTAATGGTCGTCCGCTGGATTTCCGTCAGATGTGGGTTAATGGGCAGAAGGCAGTAAGAGCACGTGATGTGGATGATTTTGAGAAGATGTATCGCATACTCAATGTCGACAGCAAGCGTGAAGTTATATGGGTACCTACGGCAGCCGTCAAGAAGATTGTCAAATCTCCTTATGCCGAAATGGTGTTGCATGAAATGTGGTGCGTATCCGATCTTCGTATCAAATCGATTGACGTGCATGGTGATAGTGCAGCCGTTAGTTTTCACCAGCCCGAAAGTCGGATAGAGTTTTCACATCCCTGGCCACGTCCTATGGTTACTACAGACGGACACAACTCCGCTTTTTATCTTACCAACGCCTTTGAATTGTTGGATTCACCGGGCGAATGGTATCATGATATTCGTACAGGTAAGCTTTATTATTATCCCCGTAAAGGAGAGAATATGAGCAAAGCTTCAGTGATAGTACCGGCAGTTGAAACGTTGGTGCGTATTGAAGGAACACCTGACAGACCGGTTAGTAACGTCACATTCAAAGGCATCATTTTTGCTTATGCCACATGGATGCGTCCCTCTTTGCAAGGGCATGTCCCTTTGCAGGCAGGTATGTATATGACTGATGCTTATAAATTAAAACCAAAGATGGCACGTCCGAACGGTGACCATTTGTTGGATAATCAAGGATGGATCGGTCGTCCTGCATCAGCTGTTTCAGTTTATGCAGCCACCGACATTAATTTCAGTCAATGTAGTTTCGAGCATCTCGGTTCTACCGGAGTAGATTATTCTGATTATACCAAAGGGGGAAATGTGGATCATTGTACTTTCCGCGACATTGCAGGCAATGGCATTGTCGCCGGTAGTTTCGCACCTGCCGGATTAGAAGTCCACCTTCCTTACGATCCCGCAGACCGTCGTGCTATATGCACCGGTTTGCACATCACCAACAATCTAGTAACAGATGTAACCAATGAAGATTGGGGATGCGTAGGTATTTGTGCCGGATATGTACGTGACATTGCTATTTGTCATAACGAAGTGAGTGAAGTCTCTTATACCGGAATCAACTTAGGTTGGGGATGGACGCAAAGTCCTAATGCCATGAGCAATAACTTGGTGCAAGGCAATCTTATTTACCATTATGCCATGCATATGTATGATACAGCAGGTATTTACACTTTGGGGGCACAACCACACACCTATGTAGAGGAGAATGTTGTACGTGACATTTATTCACCCGGATATGCACACGATCCTAATCATTGGTTTTATCTTTACACCGATGAAGGTTCATCGTATATCACCGTACGTAACAATTGGACTCCTACCGACAAGTATTTGAAGAATGCCAACGGACAGGGAAACACTTGGGAAAACAATGGCTCTATGGTCAGTGATACTATTTATTCACAAGCAGGCATCATCAAGTAAAAAGGGATGTTCGGATAAATTAGAAAATAAAATATGATAAAGAAACAACTATTAGCTTTGGTTTTTGTCTGCGGAATCATTCTGCCGGCAACTGCACAAACCTGGATTTGGTATCCCGGCGATTATGAAATGTGGCTGGGTAACAAAATGAACAATCGCCGCACCGACCGTGGCGCATTCTTTCCTCCCTTTTGGAAGCAGGATAGTCATTATGTGACTGTAGAATTCAGCAAGACGGTAGAGCTAGTGCAACCTGAAACCATCACGATTGCCACAGAAGGCAAATATAATATCAAGCTTGATGGTAAAATGCAATTCGGTATGCCCTCGAAGTTTACACTTCCTGCAGGCAAACATCATTTGAATATCAAGGTGCACAATCAAACCACACCTCCCGCTTTGTATGTTGATGGAACTACTATTAAGAGTGGTAGCGACTGGAAGGTCACTTACGAAGATAAAGAATGGATTGACGAGAGCGGCAAAGCCAGCGATACATCCACCACTTTATATATGGATGCAGGAAGTTGGAACTTTAATGACATCAATTCCCGTCCGTCAGCCTTCACGTTAAAGCAGCAACCTCAAGAGGCTGTAGCGGTAAAACATCTCAAAGAAGGTACTTTGTATGATTTCGGTAAGGAAACATTCGGTTACCCTGTGCTTCATAATCTTTCAGGTAACGGCACCGTTCATATCTATTATGGTGAAAGCCCCGAAGAGGCACAAGATAAAGCACATTGCGAAACCCTCGACAAGATACAGGTTGAGAATGGACAAGTTATTGACCTTGCCACCAACAACCGTGTGGCATTGGCTGATAGCTATACACTCGGCAACAGCAAGGCTTTCCGATACATCTATATAGAAACAGAAGGCAGTAGCTGCTCATTAAACAATGTGAGCATGCAATATGAATACATGCCCGAAACCTATAAAGGATCATTCAGATGCAACGACGAAGAGATCAACAAGATGTGGAATGTAGGAGCTTACACGCTGCAACTCACTACTCGTGAATTCTTTATTGACGGTATCAAACGTGACCGTTGGGTATGGAGTGGCGATGCCGTTCAGAGCTACCTGATGAATTACTACCTCTTCTTCGATAACGATGAAGTGAAACGCACCACGTGGCTGTTGGGCGGTAAACCTCCTGTTACCAGTCACATCAACACTATTATGGATTATACCTTCTATTGGTTTATTGGTATCTACAATTATTACCTTTATTCAGGCGACAAGCACTTTGTGCAACAAATCTATCCGCGTATGCAATCCTTGATGCAATATGTGTTGGGACGCGCCGATGCCGACGGTATGGTCGAGGGACAAGCCGGTGACTGGGTCTTTGTAGATTGGGCTGATGGCTATCTTGACAAGCATGGACAATTATCCTTTGAGCAAGTTCTCTTCTGCCGCAGTCTTGAAACGATGGCCACATGTGCCCGCCTATCAGGCGATAAAGAAGCAGAAAGCAAATATACTTATATGGCTGATGCTCTTCGTGCCAAACTTATTCCGTATTTTTGGAACGAACAGAAAAAGGCATTAGTGCACAATCGTATTGACGGCAAACAAAGTACGTCCGTTACTCGTTATGCCAACATGTTTGCGATCTTGTTTGATTATCTTAACAAGGATCAGCAGAACACCGTTAAGAAGTCTGTCCTACTGAACGACTCCATTATGCATATCTCCACACCTTACATGCGTTTCTACGAACTTGAGTCGCTATGTGATATGGGGCAGCAGTCGCAAGTGTTGAAAGAGATGAAAGCATACTGGGGTGGCATGCTTCGCGAAGGAGCCACCACATTTTGGGAGAAGTACAATCCCGGTGAGCATGGCACACAACACCTTGCCATGTATGGTCGTCCTTATGGCAAGAGTCTTTGTCACGCATGGGGAGCCAGTCCGCTTTATCTGTTGGGCAAATATTATTTAGGCGTGCAGCCTACCAAACCCGGCTACGAAGAGTATGAAGTGAAACCCGTATTAGGTGGGTTGAAATGGATGGAAGGTTCAGTGCCTACACCTTATGGCTTGATCAAAGTGAAGATGACCAAGAGTAAAGTCACCGTAAGCAGTGATGGCGGTAAAGGTACACTTGTCGTTACCCGTAAAGGTAAAATAGAGCATATTGCCATTCCTGTAGGTAAAGAATTGACAGTGAAACTATGATGTCAAGATATGTGCTAAGAGAGCTGTAGAAGTTTCTCTTTTTGCAGAAAGATATTTCAATTGTATGAGTACTAGTAAACTCTTCTCGGGTTTTCTAGTGCTCATTCTATTTTTGTCAGACGATATTTAGTCATGGAGGTTCGTATAGCCGTTGATGAAGCATCGTCTAAATGTTAGAGATTCTAATGTATCTCTTTTGATATAGAAATGGCTTAAATCACATAATCAGGACGAGTTTGAAAGATTTAACTGTTATTGATGACTTTACCTATCTTCAAGAGAGAAGAAAAGTATAGCCTATAATTTGATTTCGGAAATGACAGCTTGCTCAGTTTTCTCTAGTAATTCTTCGAAGTTGCATTCGCTTGCTTTTATTGAAGGATGAACGGTGAACGTTATATGGTTGCCTAGGCCTAAAGGAAAAAAACCATATCGGAACATTTTCCATGAATTATTTATAGTAACAGGTACCACATAGGCACTGGGTGCATATTTGCATAATATTTTGATACCATTTGGGGCAAATTTCCTTGGCTTACCATTTTTAGAACGAGTACCTTCCGGGAAAATAACTGCCGAGCGACCATTTGTTTCAATATATTGTCCAAGCTTTTTTAGAGCAGGCAATGCCTGTTTCGGATTCTTTCGGTCTATCAGTACCGAACCACCGTGATTCAGGTTGTAAGAGACACTCGGAATTCTCTTTCCTAGTTCAATCTTACTCACAAACTTGGGATGGAATTTCCTGAAAAACCATACGAAGCCCATAATATCAAAAATACTCTGATGATTTGATACAAAAATAAGTGGATGACCTTCAGGAACGAGCTCTCTATTTTCAACCGTTGAAGTTGAAAATGTGAAAATGAGCGTTTTCAATAAGAAGAAACCTAAATAATCTACACTTTTCTTGTGTGCATTATATCCAAACCAGTTCAGACAAACCCACTGAATGGGATGGAACAAGCAAATAATTAGTAAAAAGGACAGATAGGCTAGTAATGATAAGGGATATGATATTATCTTTTTCATAATCTACACTTTTTTTGCAAAAATAAGACTTTAATTAATATCATGGTTAATTAATTATTGATTTCTTTCATTTATGTCTTATTACTGAATACGATTTATAGATAAAAATCAATAAAAAGTATAAGAAAAAGAACAAGAAAAGTAGATTCGGTGCTGAGATATTAAGTGCGTTATACTTTAGTCTGAATTTTCAGTCGGCTTGTAATCTTCCGGTAGGTTTTTTATATGGACATGTAACTTTATTGTCAATGTTTATCTGATGCTTACTTCTCATTTTAATTCAATCTTGTTAATAGATCAGTTTACCCCGAAATTTGTTCAATACACTTTTATTTTGCTGGTGCATAGTGTATATGCTTCCTACTTTTGTGACATGAAAAAATAAAAAAAATGTCATGAAAGTAAAGAAGTTGTGTTTATTGATTCTATGTGCTGTAAGTTGCTTTTCCGGTTCGGCTCAGGTGACATTCAGTTCGCTTCAGGATGTGTTTGATTATGCCAACAAACATGAAGTTTCCATACAGATGTCTATTATGAACGAACAAATCAGTGCTGCAAAAGTAAAGCAGGCAAAGTCTCAGCTTTATCCTCAAATATCAGGATCAGCAGGATACAATGACAATATTAGTTTGTCGCCCACTTTGGTACCATCAAATCTTCTTAATTCATCGGCTCCTTCGGGAGAGTACAAAAAGTATAAATTCGGAAAGAAATATATGAGTGATGCAACGGTGGATGTACAATGGAATTTATTAGATTTTCAAAAGAGATTGGTAGTGAAAGCGGCATCAAGCGAAATGGAGGCAAGCAAATTGTCAACAGCTTCCAATAAATGGAATACGTATATGAATTTGGCTTCTATATATTACTCAATTTTGATTACTAGCAAGTCGTTTGAGTTTTACAATGAAAATGTGAAGACAGCTAATCTTTTATTGACAAGTGCAACGGATAAATATAAAAATGGAATGATTAGCGAAGATGTGCTTGACCGAGGGAAAATACAACAAATTAATGCTGAAAAAGATTTGCATGCTACCGAAAGCTCTTTGAAAAAGTTGATGTGCCAATTGCAGAGTTATTTAGGAACGGATGACCTTATTGTAGTTAATGATCGTGCCGATAAATATATCGGAACGGATGCAGATTTGTCTTTTTCAACCTTACATCCGGATGTGAAATATAAAGAAAGCCTGCTCGATTATGACAAATGGCAGTTGAAACAAAGTAAGGCTTCAAACTACCCATCGTTGAGTTTATCATATCAATATCAATATCATTGGACGTCGGACAAGTTCATGAATTATGGTAGTAGTATTTCTTATAACAGTCAGCTTTTAGGCGTGAAACTGAGTATTCCCATATTCACGGGTTTTTATAACAAAAATAAAATAAAGGAGGCCGAATGGAATGTAAAGCAAGCACAATTCCAGTTGAATGCAACCCAAACGGCTAAAAAGAAAGAAGATGAGATGCTGAAGATCGATTATTTGCAATCAAAGCATGATTTTGAAGATGCATCTACCATATTGACCCTTCGCCAAGATGCCGATTCAAAGATTAGTGATAAATATCAGAAAGGTATTATAAGCTTGGATGAGCGGCTGGATAAATATCAGGATTTGTTGAATGAACAAAGTAATTATATAAAGAATATGGGCAATTATTTGATAGCTCAATATCAAGTTTATATCAGACATATAAATTTTTAAAGCAATGAAATTATACCTAAAAGTAGCTCTGTTTTCGGCAATCATCGGATTGAGCCTAACATCATGTAATAGAAAAGAGAAAACATCTCCTGTAAAGAAATCCATAGAGGAAGCTGTATTTGCCAATGGTTATGTTACTCAGAGAAACGAATACGTTGCATCTGCAAATGCCGAGGGATTTATTAATAATATTCCCATTACTGAAGGGAAATATGTACACAAAGGCGAACTCTTGTTCACGATAAAAAGCGATGCACCTGAAAATCAGTTGCAAAAATCGCAAATTGTTTATGACGATGCTGCTAAGAATGCACGCTCATCGGCTCCGCAGTTATCTCAAATGCGCATACAAATCAATTATGCAAAGGATAAAGTTGATTTTGATAAGAAAAATCTTGATAGATATAAAGCATTGCGGACTACAAATGCTGTTTCGGAAATGGATTTGGAGGACAAAGAGATAAATTATAAGAACTCTTTATCTAACTTGAAAGCACTTGAAAGGTCATATAAACAAACAGCAGATGAATTGAGATTAAATGCTGCAAAAAGTAAATCACAAGTAATAGACCAAGCCATCAATAAGGGATACTTCTCTGTGAAAGCCGATAAAGACGGAACCGTGCTGAACGTATATAAAAAAAAAGGCGAATTGGTTAAAATAGGTGATCAGATTGCTCAAATAGGTAGTGGAGAAACTTATCTGAAACTTTATGTTGCGGAGGAAGACATTGCAAAAGTTCATTGCGGACAACAAGCAAAGGTGCAAATAAATACATATCCCGAAAAAACATTCGATGCAACTGTTACTCGTATTCTTCCTGCATTTGATGATAGTCAGCAATCATATATTATTGAAGCAAAACTTAATGATAGCAGTGTGCATTTGTTTTCAGGATCACAAGTACAAGCAAATATTGTCGTGAGTGAAAATAAATATGCATTAGTTATTCCCTCTTCTTATTTGATAAAAGAAACATATGTGATGCTACAAAACGGTACGCTGAAGCAGGTTGTAATAGGAAATAAAAACAGAGAATGGGCAGAGGTAGTTTCAGGACTGAGTGAGAAAGATGTTATCGTAATGAGTAGTAAATAAAGATTCAATGAATACTAATAATAAAATAGCGTGGACACATCTTACGTCTAAAGTACAGCAGTTGATAGTGGCTGTTCTTAGTGTCACGTTCGGTATTTCAATGTATATTTTCATGAATGGATTTATGGGAGGAGTGAATGTAACATTTGATGATATCGCATTTTCCTCCATGTCGCATATCAGAATATACAATGATTCACCAAATGACGAGCCTTCACTCCTGCCTCAACCGTCAAACAATACGGTTCAGTTTATTCATAATACGCGGCATGTAAAATATACGGAAGGGATTAAAAATGCAAGTGATATTCTTCAATCCGTTAAGGAGTTTCCCCAAGTCACGGCCGTTACGGAACAGATTAATCAAAATGTATTCTTTAGAAACGGTATCACCAAGGTGAGCGGCAATCTCTCAGGCATAGACGTGGAAAATGAAGATAAAGTCTTTCAGATATCTAAATATATGATCAAAGGCAATATTAACGATTTAGATAAGAGAAATGATGGTATTGTACTCGGTAGCGGATTAGCTCAAAGCATTTGTGTAAATATGGGTGATAATGTTATGCTAACTACGGGCGACGGTATAAATCAGGCGTTTAAAGTTCTTGGAATCTTTGAGACCGGCTCTTCTTCTGTAGATAAATCAAAAGCAATGATTTCAATCCGTTCGGCAAGACAACTGTTTTCAAAAAATGCTGCTTATGCATCGGATATCCAAGTGAATGTAAAAGACTTCAACAAAGCTGACTTAGTGTCAAATAAAATGTCAAAAATCATTCCGTACAAAGTGGAATCATGGAAAGATGGGAACAGTCAATTGGAATCTTCATCTATGTTGAGAAATATTCTTGCCAAGGTCATATCTATTGCGATTCTCACCGTAGCAGGTTTCGGAATATACAATATAATGAATATGACAGTGAATGAAAAGATGCGTGAGATCGCTATTTTTAAGGCGATGGGATTCAATGGAAAAGACATTGTTCATATCTTTTTGATGCAATCTTTGTGCATCGGAGTAATCGGTGGAATTGTCGGAATGGGATTCGGTTCATTAGTCATTTATATTGTAAAGCAGATTCCTTATAAGATTGCCTCATTTACATCGCTCCCTGTTGCATTCAGATTGATTGATTATGTGATGGCGTTCTTTTTTGGATTAATAGTTACGATAATTGCCGGATATTTACCTGCGAAGAAAGCTTCTCGAATTGATCCGGTAGAAATATTAAGAGGATAATTACAATGGAAAAGATCTTATCAGTAAACAACGTAGTGAAATATTTTCATCAGCCTGAAGATTTTCAGGTACTCAAAGGTGTGGACTTTGAGGTGGAAAAAGGAGAATTTATTTCTATTATCGGCAAGTCAGGCTCGGGGAAATCTACATTACTTTATATATTGTCCACTATGGATACCGATTATAGTGGAAATATAAATATTAATGGAACCAATGTGACCGGTGTAAAACAAAACAAACTGGCAGCCTTCCGTAACGAACATATCGGATTTGTCTTTCAGTTTCATTTCCTTCTGCCGGAATTCAGTGTTATTGACAATGTGATGCTTCCGGCATTGAAATTAGGCAGAAAGCCTAAAAACGTGATACGCGAAAGAGCTTATGAACTATTGAAAATGCTTGATGTGGTAGGGCAAGAAGAAAAAAAAGCTTCGCTCTTATCAGGTGGGCAGCAGCAACGTGTAGCGATAGCAAGGGCTTTGATCAATGATCCGACGGTTATCATGGGAGATGAACCGACGGGTAATTTGGATTCAAAAAATACCAAGAATGTATTTAGTATTTTCCGTGAGCTTTCAAGAGAACAGGGACAAACGATAATAACTGTGACTCATGACACTGATTTTGCCAATAATTGTGATAGGGTTATTGAGTTGAAAGATGGGCAAATAATAAGTCAATGAATTCTCATGCTGATAGGCAGAAAAATAAATTTACATATTATTAATATCAAATGAAGGCATTTATTTATTCTTCCTCGAAGAAGAAAAAGTAATTTTTAAAATAAAAAATATATCTTTGGGTACACTAATAATTTTTAGTAATGATGTCGAACTTATCAGAAAGAAGTAAAAATAACATGCGGGCTATTTCCATATCGCTCTTGTTATCGATATGGAACATATTTACCAATAAAATGCCGACTAATATAGATTTCTTAAGATGGGGAGCAATATCGTTTACTTTATATTGTTTATGGCAAGCTATTTATTTTAGCTCAAATGATGGAGGAAAACGCAAGTGGTTGAAGATAATAATCTCTTATGTTTTGGTAATAGCAATGGCATATATTGTATTTGTTATTATTCTATTACACGATACGGAACATTTTAGATGGCTATTGCTTTGCAAATTTTTTATGGTAGCCTTTTTATTTAGAATTATTCAATATGGATTTAGGGCAAATGAAGATAGAGTTCTATTGCAAATGGAGAAACAACAGATGCTTGCAGAAAACTATCGGGTGCAATTGCAGGAATTGAGAACAAAAGTAGACCCTCATTTTTTGTTTAATTCCTTAAATACCCTTCGTGTGATGGTGCGTAACGGCAACAAAGATTCAGAAAAGTTTATCATGAGTTTGTCTGAATTCTATAGGCAAACACTAAAATACAACGAATCATCGGTTGTGACGGTTGCCGAAGAATTGGGTGTGTTGAATTCTTATTTATTTTTGATGCAAACACGAAATCAAGGTGCTGTTTCAGTAAAGTTGGATTTATCTGAGGATATAATGAACTATAAAATACCCACACTGAGCATGCAGATTCTTATGGAAAATTGTTTTAAACACAATCGAATGTCAGCAACTTCACCTTTGCAAATAAAGATCTATTCAAATGAAGATTATATTTATGTAAGAAACAGTATTCAGCCTAAAATGACGCATTCTGAACCGTCTGGTTTCGGATTATCGAATATACGCAAACGTTATGAACTGCTGGGAATATTGGATGAATCGGTTGTCATAAATAAGACAGAGAACGACTTTGAGGTGAAACTTAAATTAATAAAGTCATGAATGTATTAATCGTAGAAGATGAAACCTATACAGCGGAATTGCTAAAAGAAATGATCGAAAAAGATCCTGACTTTCTTGTTACGGCAATAATGGGATCAATTATGGATACTGTTCAGTTTTTGAGTAAACATCAAAATAAGATTGATTTGATGTTTTTGGATATTCAACTAGAGGACGGTTATTGCTTTGAAATATTCAAGCACATCGATATAATGATTCCTGTCATATTTTGTACTGCTTATGATGAATATACGTTACAGGCAATTAAAAGTAATGGCATAGAATATATATTAAAGCCTTTTCAAGAAAACGAAATAGTTGTGGCCTTGCACAAATTTAAAAAGTTTGTTGGACATATTCAAAATAAAGGAATAAGTTCGTTGATTATGCCAATAGTGCAACAAGCATATCAAGAAAGTTTCCTTACCCAGGTGCGTGAAAAGTCGGTAGTGATTTATACTAAAGATGTTGCTACATTCTTTATTGAAAATGAAGTTGTGCATATGTTTACATTTGATGGAGGTAAATATCCATTGTTCAAAAATATGGAATATGTCGAAGAAGCTTGTAGTCCTCAGTTATTTTTTAGAATTAACCGACAAATGATTATCAATAGAAACGCAGTAATATCGATGCAACCTTATTTTAATCGTAAAATGATTTTGCAATTGAAAGTGCAAATGCTCGATAAACCAGTCATTAGCCGTTTAAAAGTTTCGGCATTCAAAAAATGGCTCGAAACAGGATAATAGTAGATAATAAAAATAGATAATAATGATAAGTAAACTTGAGAAATATTTAAGTACGAACAAATATCTTTTGATGGAAGGCGCCTTAGGTGAGCGTTTAAAGAGAGAGTATCAACTCACATTTGATGAGCATGTAGCCATGGCTTCTCTTGTATATTCGGATAAGGGACGCGATGCACTTCGTGAATTATGGAATGGATACCTTGCGATTGCTCGTGAATATAATGTGCCTTTTCTTGCAACCACTCCTACTCGCCGAGCAAATAAAGAAAGAGTAAGAAATAGCTGTTATACAGAAGATATCATAGCTGACAATGTCGATTTTCTTAAAACGATTGCTGATTCGTATTCTAATATGCTCATCGGGGGATTGATGGGTTGCAAAGGCGATGCTTATACCGGTGACGGTGAATTGGGATTGGAAGCTTCACGAAATTTTCATACATGGCAGGTGGCGAAATTTAAAGATGCCGGCGTTGATTTTTTATATGCAGGCATCATGCCTATGCTTCCGGAAGCAGTAGGTATGGCACAAGCTATGAGTGAATCAGGACTACCATATATCATTAGTTTTACGATCAAGGATAATGGTAAGATCATAGACGGAGTCAATATTAATGATGCCATAGAAATAATTGATTCGGTTGTCGATATTCCTCCTGTTTGCTATATAACTAATTGTGTGCATCCTAGAATTGTTGCCAAAGCATTGCAACAACCGTTTAACCAAACAGTAACTGTGAAGCAACGTTTTCTTGGTATTCAAGCAAACACTTCGCCATTATCTTATGAAGAACTTGATAATTCTGCTGACTTGAAAACATCTGATCCCGATCAGTGGGCAGTAGATATAAATAATCTTGAAGAGCAATACCGGATGAAAATATTTGGAGGATGCTGTGGAACCGATAATATTTATATGTCGAAAATGGTCTCACTTCTTAGCAAATAAGGATAACATATCATTTTTCATACAGCTATTTAATCTCTAAAATATCTTTAGGAGCACAAAAGAAATATTTTGCATCTATATTCTTTCGTGAAGCATTGCCCCATACAGCCAGTCCAAAATCCACGCCAGCATTTAGAGCGCATTGATAATCGTAAATTGTATCGCCTATGTATATAACTTCTTCCTTTGATGTATTGGTCCTTTCTAAATAGGATAGGATTGGGTCTGCAAAAGGTTTGGGGCGCGGCGAATCAGTTACGCATAGAATGGTACTGAAATATCCACTTATATTATGAGGCTCAAAATCGTTCGTAAACTCTTGAGGATTCTTAGACGTTATTATACCTAATTGGTATCCTTTATTTTGTAGCTCCGGTAATAATTCTGAAATGCCGTCAAACAATTTAATAGATGAACTATATTTTAGTAGGTTATTATTCCAAATTTTGTTAGCGTGTTTTGTGTCTTGCACGCCTAACTTTCTTAGTGTTACTTCTCCGGGTATTCCCAAAGCAAAGGTAAGTTCTTTTATGTCAAGATCCTTGTTTTGAATATCCGCAAGCGTATCTTGTAGGCTATGCAAAATAGAATATTCAGTATCTAATAACGTCCCGTCTATATCAAATATCAGATGTTTATATTTCATTTCCTTTTGGTTGTTTAATCGAATTGTACCTGCCATTTTTATCGTGTTAAGCTGTAAAATACATTTTCTAAAGCGAAGTTACTGAAATTTATTGTTATTTCAGATTCTATTGCTCTACTTTAATTAGCCATTAGCTATAATAGCTATAGCAGAATTTCAATATGAATACAAGGATAATGGCTATTATTGATAGAGTATAAATGAGCATCTTATATTTTTTACAAGAGATGTTTATGGCTGTGGCATTTATTGCTATTATAGCAAATGCCGGTACTATTTGGGCTTGTTTAATCCATGGCAATAATATGGCAACTAAGAGTAGCATAACATCAATTGTCAATAATGTTTCTTGCTGAAACGTTATTGATTTATTCTTAATTTTCAGATAGCATGATATCTTTTCTATCAAATTGTGTTGTATCATTTTTTTGTAAGCTTTGATACTGAAGTAAAGTACAAAGTTATAGACCTCAACGATTAATAGCCAAATTATAATAATCTCATAGAATTTAAAGCTAGAATTCACACAGGTTACTAATGTTATCAGATTCCATATATGTCCAGGATAAAAGAATCTTTTGGGATACATTTTGCTTCTATATCTCATTTGGTTGTATTTGAGATTTAGATCTTTGAGCATCACAAATGAGATGGATTCTAGAAAGAAGAATACGACTGTTAATATAAAAAATACATGGTTCATAATATTATGGTTTAAAATTCAAATAATGAAAGCCAATTAGTTAGAGACTTACTAGCGTTAGTATATCAACTCGCAATTGCTTGGGCTACAGCTCCTTCTAGTCCTGTTATTATTCTTGTACTTTTTGAGCCATTTCCTGTGTTATTTTTGTTTTTCATAAGTTTATTTTTTGTAATGGCATACTGCTATATCGTACATCTATAGTTTATCAGATAAGTAATCTTTATTAATTCACCAAAGTCAAATGATGTGTCGAAACTTGTTATTGTTTTCATATTAAATTCTTTTCAATTACAAATGTAGAAGATAAATTGCATTTAGCAAATTCGTTGAGGTCAAAATGTTCAACTCATTAATTTCCATTTTAGCTGATTGTTTTATTGTTCCATTTGCATCGCCATTTATGTAATGTACGATTACAGGATGGGAATGTAATATTTAGTTTGGATATGTAAGATGAGCAAATAATTTTGTATCGTATTTCTATTGTTATAGATTTAAAATGATATATTTTTACAACCGAAAACATTATTTTACCAAAGCTGTGAAAAATACAATTCAAAATTTTTATCAAAACACGTGGTAAGTATAATTGACTTAGCGATTAGTTGTGTGCTTTTGCGTAACATTTAAAATAAAAAGAAAATGATTCATATGAAAAAACCAGCTTTTTTAGTTGCGATGTTCGTTGTATTCTGTTCCGGAATCAGCTTTGCGCAGCAACCTGCGCCTATAAAAGTTAATGAAGGATTGTTACAAGGATTTTATGAAGACGGTTTGACAGTGTACAAGGGTATTCCATTTGCTGCGCCGCCTGTAGGCGAACTTCGTTGGCGCGCGCCTCAGCCTGCCGCCAAATGGGACGGAGTGAAACAAGTTGTAAAATTTGCTCCAGCTCCAATGCAGGGTGGAAATCCTTCTTCAGGAAAGAGCGAAGACTGTTTATATCTAAACGTATGGACTCCAGCAAAATCGGCTAATGATCGTTTGCCTGTACTTGTTTGGATTTATGGTGGTGGATTTAGTTTCGGATCAACTTCCGAAGGCATTTATAGCGGTGAGAAATTAGCAAAAAAAGGAGTCATTTTGGTCAGTATCGCTTATCGTGTTGGTCAGTTCGGATTTCTCGCACATCCTGAATTAAGTGCCGAGAGTTCGGATCATGTTTCGGGAAACTACGGGTTACTCGATCAGATTTCCGGTCTGAAATGGGTACAAAAGAACATTGCTGCTTTTGGCGGAGACCCGAACAAAGTTACTATTTTTGGCGAATCGGCGGGTGGCATTTCGGTAAGTATGTTATGTGCTTCACCATTAGCCAAGGGATTGTTTCGAGGAGCAATTTCAGAGAGCGGAGGTTCGTTTGGACCGACACGCTCCACTACTTTCCCTGGTGAAAACATGAAAACACTCAAGCAGGCAGAGATTGATGGACAGAGTTTTGTACAGAAAGCTGGTGCTTCTTCCATAGCTGATCTTCGTAAAATTTCTGCCGATAAAGTTCCTTCAGGATTTGGAATGGCTGGTGGATGGCCCATTGTTGACGGATATGTGATTCCCGACGACCAGTATAAACTTTATGAGGCTGGTAAATACAATGATGTGTCGGTTCTTATCGGATATAATTCTGACGAAGGTGCCAGTTTCCCTCCGGGAAGAACTCCTGACGAATGCATTTCCGGAGTAAAAAACAGGTATGGAAAATTTGCTGATGATTTAATAAAAGCATATCCAGTCGATAAAGATATTGTTCCGAAAACTGCCCGTGATTTATCTCGCGATGCTGCTTTTGGGTGGCAGACATGGAGTTGGGCAAGGCTTCAGTCAAAAACAGGGAAATCGAAAGTATATTATTACTATTTTGATCAGCATCCGGATTTTCCAAAAGGCTCGCCGCGCTATGGATATGGATCTCCGCATGGACAGGAAGTTGCTTATGTTTTCGAACATCTTGATACATCTAATCCTCAAACTACCAAAAGTGATTTGAATATATCAGAAGCGATGGCTACTTATTGGACGAATTTTACCAAATATGGAAATCCGAATGGTGGTGGGATGCCCGAATGGCCAAATTTCAGTGATAAAAAACCAGTGCTGATGTATTTCAATCAAACGCCTCATACAGGTCCTGTACCCAGTTTAGAATCGTTAAAAGTATTGGATAACTATTTCAAATGGCGTCGTTCCCCAGAAGGACAAGCATGGGCAAAATAAATTTTTTATAATCATCTGCATTTAATACTTAAATATGAAGATAAAAATAGGTATAATCGTTATTTTGGGAATGTTCCTGTCGGTAGCAAAATCTTTTGCTCAGGATCCCAATTTCTATATTTTTCTTTGTTTCGGACAATCTAATATGGAAGGACATGCCATTATTCAGGCACAGGATACAGTAAATGTCGATCCGCGATTTAAGGTGATGGAAACACTCGATTGTGATAAGCTTGGTCGTTCGAAAGGGAAGTGGTATACGGCTGTCCCACCTCTCTGTCGCTGTGGTACGGGATTGACCCCTGCCGATTATTTCGGACGGACAATGGTTGCTAATCTTCCTAAGAAAATTAAAGTAGGAATTATCAATGTGGCTATTGGCGGGTGTAAAATAGAATTGTTTGACAAAGATAATTATCAGTCATATGTTTCTACCGCTCCATCGTGGATGATTGATATGATCAAACAATACGATGGAAACCCATATGGGCGCCTTGTAGAGATGGCAAAATTAGCTCAAAAAGAGGGTGTCATAAAAGGAATTCTTTTACATCAGGGAGAATCAAATGTCAACGATACGCTTTGGACAAAAAAAGTAAAGCTTGTTTATGACAATTTGATGAAAGATTTAAAACTTAAACCCCAAAAAGTTCCTTTGCTGGCAGGAGAATTAGTAAATGCTGATCAGAAAGGGGCATGTGCCAGCATGAATACATTGATTGCAACTTTGCCTCAAACTATACCTAATTCTTATGTGATTCCTTCAAACGGTTGCCCTAGTGCTCCTGATCATTTGCATTTCACGGCTGAAGGCTATCGGATGATTGGTAAGCGATACGCTGAAAGAATGCTTTCCATTTTAGGTTGCAAGATTAATGAATCAAAATAAAATAGGAGAAAGGCAAATCAATTTATTTTCCTGCTTTTTTGTGGGTAAGTGACGAAAAGTCGGCTTCAGCGTGGACCGTCGCAATGTTGCCGATTTTAATTTTACCTAATGACTTTGTGGAGTACAAAATTAATCTGCATGTAAGTAAGCATGGCGAGGGTTTTTTTGTATTTTTACCGAATCAATTTCGCTCACTTTTAAGATTAACCTGTTTTATCTTTAATAGAATTCAGAATTATTATGAAAAAGAAAGTATTAAATATTGTTTCAATTTTTACAATCGCAATAAATTTGCCTTTTACAGGTAATGCACAAAATCCAATTATTCAAACTAATTATACCGCGGATCCGGCTCCAATGGTGTATAACGACACTGTATTTCTTTATACAAGTCATGATGAAGATAATGCCGTTGGCTTTAAAATGAAGAATTGGTTGCTATATACATCCACTGACATGGTGAATTGGACAGACCATGGGGTTGTAGCTTCACTAAAAGATTTTAAATGGGTATCTTCTGATAATGGTGCATGGGCACCACAATGTATTCGACGCAACAATAAGTTTTATATGTATTGTCCCGTGCCGAACGGTCTTGGTATTGGCGTATTGGTTTCAGATAGTCCTTACGGGCCTTTTAAAGACCCTATAGGAAAACCTCTGATTAAGAACAGTCTGGACGATATAGACCCGACCGTATTCATTGACGATGATGGTCAGGCCTATCTTTATTGGGGAAATCCTAATCTTTATTATGTCAAACTGAATGAAGACATGGTTTCTTACTCGGGCGAAATAGTAAATGTACCTACCAAACCTGCGAATTACCAAGAAGGTCCTTGGTTTTGGAAACGTAATGGACGTTATTATCTGGCTTATGCTTCAACCTGTTGCCCGGAAGGTATAGGTTATGCAATGAGTAATTCTCCGACTGGTCCGTGGAAATATAAAGGTATGATAATGGATGGAGACATACGCTCAAGTGGAAATCATCCGGGAATTATTGATTACAAAGGACATTCGTACGTGTTTGGTTTTAATTATGCTATTTCGCAACGAACCATGTCGAAGCATTACGAGAGACGTTCTATATGTCTCGAAAATTTAACTTACAATGCTGACGGCTCCATTAAGAAACTTCCGTTTTGGTCAACCACAGGTGTTAAGCAACTTGGCACAATAAACCCATACAATCGTATTGAAGCTGAAACTATGGCTTTCAGCGAAGGGCTTAAAACTGAATCTTCCACAGAATGGGAACGAAACACATCTTGGGATCAAGGGAAAAAGATTGCTGATAGATTTTATGTCTCTTCTATTCATAATGGAGATTACATCAAGGTGCAAGGCGTCGATTTCTCAAAAGGTGCAACATCGGTTGATGTTAGTGTTGCTTCTTTGTATGGTGGGAAGGTTGAAATCCATACCGACAAAATTAATGGACCTATAATGGGGATAGTCAATATTAATATCTCCGGTGAAGGGGACGTTTGGAAAACGATTAGTGCTCCGGTTAAGAATATTCATGGTGTTCACGATTTATATTTCGTTTTTAGGGGTGAAAAGGAATTGTTTTATTTCGACTGGTGGAAATTTCAATAACAGAAAACGAATGATTTATAAAATATGTTACATATAAAAAGTTCGAACTTAGCCTTAGTTATGGCCTTTATTGGATCTTTATTGGGCACTTCAATCGCTAATAGTGCTTCGCCTGATGGCGAAGTTCTTGCTTATTGGCGTTTTGAAAAAGTGCAGCACCTTAAAGCAGATTCTACTTCTCTTTCCATAGTGGGTCAATCTCTCACAGTATCAGACCGTGGTCCAATCGAGCCACAGCCTTTTGTATTTGACGAGTCAGGCAAGGGTAATTTCCTGCAAAGACAAGGTTTAAAACCATCGCCCATCGTATTTTCCGATAATGTGCCTTTTACTATGGTCGATGGAAAGCCTAATACCCGTTCACTTGACTTGAAAAATGGCGAATATGTAGTGACATTCAACCGTCCGTTGGCTTATTACAACATGCAAAAAAGCTGGACGATAGAGGCCAGTCTGAAGTGCAACCTTTTGGGTACCGAGCAGGTGTATCTTTGTAAGGAAGGAGCAAAAGGCCAGTTGGCGAGTGATGTTTCCATTGGTTTTGATAATATGTATAAAAAATACTTTGTTGAAGTGATGTGTGCTGACGGTGTACCTCGTCGTATTGTAGCAGGAGATGAAGTAGAGGCAGGCAAATGGTATGACGTTCGAGCACAAGCCGATTATGATGGCAAGAGTGGACAAACCAAGATGTCGCTTGAGGTAAAGCTTTCGGGACAGGCTCGCTTTGGTAAATCGGCTTTTATCAATTTCAAAGGGACGGCTTTGCGAAGCGATGCCGGCATGTGGGTGATTGGTCGTGGATATCCCGGCGGATTTCCCAATAGTCTTTCCGTGCTCGATGGCGGAATAGATGAAGTTCGTATCTCAGGTGAAGCGATGCCGCGTGTAGCAGGTCAAAATCCACTTTTCACCGATGCTTTTACCGCCGACCCAACTGCACTGGTTGTGGGCGACGAAGTTTATGTTTATGTTGGCCATGATATGGCCTCTGTAGGAGGATGGTTCAATATGCCCGAATGGCTCTGCTATTCTACTAAAGATATGAAGCACTGGATTGCACATGGTGCAGTTTTGGCGGCCAAAGATTTTGCCAACGTTTATCCGGGAGCTTCTTGGGCTGCACAAGTGGTCGAAAAAGATAGCAAATACTATTTTTATGTTACACTTGACGGTAAAAATGGTCACTCGATTACGGTTGCTGTTGGCGATAGCCCCACTGGTCCATTCAAAGAGGTTCACCCGGGCACACCGCTAATAACTGACGATATGACAACCGATTCGCATAGAGAAAATGCCGACATTGATCCGACAATCCTCATTGACGACGACGGTACTCCGTGGATGGCCTGGGGTAATGGCGACTGCTACATGGTAAAATTGAGAAGAAACATGACTGAACTTGATGGATCAATAATCAAAGTACCTTATAGAAATTATTCGGAAGGTCCGTGGCTTTTCAAACGCGGCAACCTTTATTACAACGTTTATGCTGCCGATGCTCCAGGAGTTCAACAGGAACAAATTTGCTATTCAACCGCAAAAAAAATCACCGGTCCGTGGACTTATGGTGGTTTTGTTACTGGGCCGGTAAAGTACGGTTTCACCATTCATCCGGCGGTTATTGAATTCAAAAACCAATGGTATTTTTTTTACCACGATGGTTCATACACATTGAACGGTGTACCTGGAGGCGATTGCCGTCGTCAGGTATGTGCTGAATACCTTTACTTTAATCCCAATGGCACAATCAAACCTATAACCCTGACATCTGAAGGAATCAGCATGCCACCGAAATAACTTCATGGTCATCATTAAACGTTTATATTAATGAAGAGAATGGTGCTGAAAAATAGTAATATTGATTATTTTTGTTATTGCAATAATTTATCTGATTAATCAGTTATAATAATAAAAAGGATGAAATTTAAAAGACGACTCTTGCTGCTTGTTGTATGCAATCTGATATGTATTTCCACTACGATTGCTCAAAGAACAAAAGACTTTCACTCATGGGCTGTAACTCCACCTATGGGGTGGAACAGTTGGGATAGCTTTGGCACACAAATTACTGAGGCACAAGCAAAAGAGCAGGCAGACTATATGTCGGCGAATTTAAGGAAGCATGGCTGGGAGTATTTTGTGGTAGATATTCAATGGTACGAACAGAACTCCAAGGGGTATGAATATGCAAAAGGTGCAAAATTGACGATGGATGAATTTAGTCGGCTGGTTCCTGCTCCTAAGAAATTCCCTTCTGCCGTAAATGGCAATGGTTTTAAAACACTGGCAGATTATGTTCACTCCAAAGGTCTTAAGTTTGGTATTCACATGATGCGCGGCATTCCTCGTCAGGCAGTAGAACAGAATACGGCGATAAAGGGAACAAGTGCCCATGCCGCTGATATTGCAGATACAAAGAGTACATGTGCATGGAATCCGGACATGTATGGAGTGGACATGGCTAAAACCGGTGCACAGGAGTATTACAACTCGCTCATGCAGCTTGTTGCTTCGTGGGGCGTTGATTTTATCAAAGTCGATGATCTTAGCCGCCCTTATCATCAGTCTGAAGTAGAAGCGATTCGCAAGGCCATTGAGAAAACAGGTAGAAAAATCGTTTTTAGCACTTCTCCTGGAGAAACACCGCTTTCTGCCGGACCGAGTGTAAATCAAAATGCAAATATGTGGCGTATTAGCGACGATTTTTGGGATAATTGGAAAGCGTTGCTGGAACAGTTCAAACGTCTTCATGATTGGACACCTTACCGTATTACCGGTGCATGGCCTGACGCCGATATGTTGCCGCTCGGTATGCTGCAGTTGGGAAGAAAAACCAATTTTACAACCGACGAGCAATATACACTTATGACCCTTTGGAGCATCGCTCGCTCACCGCTTATTCATGGTGGAGACATGACGAAAACCGACTCGTTGACGCTATCGTTACTTACTAATGACGAGGTCCTGGCTGTAAATCAGCATAGCAAAAATAATCGTCAGTTATTCCGCACTGAAGATGGTTTAATTGCCTGGATTGCCGATGCCCCTAATAGTAAAGATAAGTATTTGGCGCTCTTTAATACGCAAAGTAAAGGTGGAACAGATCTTCCTAAAACCGCTGATGTAAAAGTAAATTTCGACGCTATGGGCATAAAAGGCAAAGCCAAAGTACGCGATTTGTGGAGTCACAAAGATTTGGGAACTTTCAACGGAAGTTTCAGTCGTGAAATACTGCAACATGGTGCAGGACTCTATCGGATCACTCCTTTGCGTTAATGGGATAAAAAGTGGAGAAGATAGAATGCAATAAACAAATACGTAAAATGCAACTAACTGAGAAAAACAATTAAAATATTCATGAAAAAAAACAATCTAATGCTGTCGTTACTATTGGCTCTAGCCATCAGTGTTCAGGCGCAATCGTACAAAAAAACAGATTTGGGTATTAAAACCCAAATCAACTCAACTGATGTTGAAATTCAGTTCTACGGACCTACCACGGTAAGAGTTTTGAAATCGCCAGTTGGGAAAGTCTATACCAAGGAAAGCTTAACGGTAGTAAAAAAGCCGCAAGCTGTTAAGTTTACTGTCAATCAACGAGGTGATGTAGTTTCGTTAGAAAGCAACAAATTGAAAGTGGATGTGGATGTGAAATCGGGTAAAATTTCTTATTCTACTCTTGCCGGAGCACAACTTTTAAATGAGAAAGAGTCTGCATTTACTGATTTTGATGATGCAGGATCGAAAACATACTCTATCAATCAGTCATTTACACTTGACAAAGACGAGACTATTTACGGCTTAGGTCAGCAACAAAGCGGAAAAATGTCGCAGCGAAACGTTAGGCTTAACATGGTACAAGGCAACACAGATGATTATGTACCTTTCTTTGTCTCGTCGAAGGGCTATGGTCTGTTCTGGGACAATTATTCTCCAACAGTTTTCGAAGACACGCCGGAAAGTACATCCTTTAAATCGGATGTTGGCGATTGTATTGATTATTATTTCATGTATGGAAAAAATGCTGATGGTTCGATCGCTCAAATGCGTGATCTTACCGGTCAGGTACCGATGTTTCCATTGTGGACTTTTGGTTATTGGCAAAGTAAAGAACGATATAAAAGTCAAGATGAATTGGTGGGAGTCGTTAAGAAATATCGCGAACTAGGTGTACCACTCGATGGCATTATTCAGGACTGGCAATACTGGGGCAACAATTACCTTTGGAATGCTATGGAGTTTTTGAACCCTGGATTTGGTAATCCTAAGAAGATGATTGATGATGTACATGATCTTAATGCGCATATGATTATTTCAATATGGTCTTCGTTTGGCCCTCAAACGAAACCTTATAAGGAATTAGATAAGTTAGGTGCACTTATGAATTTTAAAACATGGCCGGAATCAGGATCTGAAATATGGCCACCTAGAACGGACTATCCTTCGGGTGTAAGGGTTTATGATCCATATAACCCTGCTGCCCGCAATATTTATTGGAAATACTTGAACGAGGGGATCTTTAAGCTTGGTATGGATGGCTGGTGGATGGATTCCTCAGAACCCGATCATTTGGATTTTAAACCTTCAGATTTTGACAATCAAACCTACTTAGGTTCGTTTCGCAAAGTACGCAATGCTTTTCCGTTGATGACGGTAGGGGGTGTGTCGCAACACCAGCGTTCGGCAACTTCGGATAAACGTGTTTTTATTCTAACCCGCTCGGCATTTGCCGGTCAGCAACGTTATGGAGCTAACACTTGGTCGGGCGATGTAAACTCATCATGGCAAACATTACGCAATCAGATTCCTGCAGGGCTTAACTTTTCCATGAGTGCTATTCCTTATTGGAACAGTGATATTGGAGGCTTTTTTGCAGGTGCATATAACAAAAGCTGGAATGGTGGATCCGGAGCCCAAAATCCATTATTTCAAGAGTTGTATGTCCGATGGCTTCAGTTTGGAGCATTTACTCCAATGATGCGTTCGCACGGTACGGATGTTCCAAGAGAAATTTATAATTTTGGGAAGAAGGGAGAACCTATTTACGATGCAATAGACAAGGCCATTAATTTGCGTTATTCTCTATTGCCATATATATACTCCACAGCATGGACGGTTACGAATAACCAATCCAGTTTTATGCGTGCTTTAGTAATGGACTTTGACGATAAAAGGGTTAAAGATATGAACAACGAGTATATGTTTGGCAAATCTATATTGGTAGCCCCGATTACTAATGCACAATATACGCCGGAAATTGTAGTAAAAACAACAGCAGAAAATGGATGGGACAAGAAAGACTCTGAGAATGATAACAAAAGTGCGCTTGTGAACTTCACTCAGACCAAATCGGCTAAAGTCTATTTGCCGGCAGAAACTGTTTGGTATGACTTCTGGACAAATGAGAAAATCAATGGCGGTCAGGAAATAACAAAAGAAACAGCGATTGATATAATTCCTTTGTATATTAAGTCAGGAAGTATAATTCCATTCGGCCCTAAAGTGCAATACGCTACCGAAAAGAAATGGGACAACCTCGAAATCCGTGTTTATACGGGAGCTAATGGTAGCTTTACCTTGTATGAAGACGAAAACGATAATTATAATTACGAAAAAGGAGCTTATTCAACAATTACATTTACGTGGAACGATGCAAAGAAAGCATTGACCATTAATGATCGTAAAGGATCATTCTCAGGAATGCTTACATCTCGTAAATTCAATGTTGTAATTGTTGCTGCCGGTAATAAGTATAATAAAGTCGTAACTTATATTGGTAAGAAGATCACAGTTAAATTGTGACACAATTAGGAATTAGTATTAAAATGGATTTTGCGTATGAAATCATTGCTGTCCGGTAAAACTATTGAGTAATATTAAGATTATTGAAAGACTACATGTCTTTCAATAATCTTTTAGCTTTCTATATCACCTCTATAAATCAATTGAGAATTGGGATTGAATATCAAAATTGTCGGAAATCATTTAACACTTAGACTTTACAGCATCTCCATCTTCTATAGAAAAATTAGAAACAGATCGTGAATCAATCCTTTCCAGAGGCTTCAAAATAATAAGTATTGGTAATTATTAATTCAAAGAACATCGGTGCAATTAAACTATTTTAGTATCACAGCCAACTTTGTTTTCAATTCTTCGCTTCTTAATCCTTTGGCAAGTATTTTGCCGTTTTGATCAATCAGCAGGGTATATGGAATGCTCATTATGCCGTATATTTTTGCCCCCTCACTATCCCATCCTTTGAGATCGGACATCTGCGACCACGGCATGTGAAGAGCATGAATGGCATTTTTCCACTCTTTGTCTTTATTGTCAAAAGAGATACTTATCACTTCCAATCCTTTATCTTTATATTGATTATATAATTTGATGATATTGGGAATTTCGCGACGACACGGACCACACCAACTTGCCCAAAAATCGACCAATATTACTTTATTCTTTGGCACATAATCCGATATTTTCATTGGCATTCCCAAAGTGTCTTTCATTACCAAATCCTTATAGTTCGAACCAATGGGAGTTTGATTCTGAATGGTCTGTTGTTCATTTACAAATTTTTCTTGAGCTAATTGTTCTTTTAAGAAACTATTATTGGGGCACTTCGCTTTTAATACAGCCATTACTGAATCTTTTGTGGCTTTATCAAAATTGTTATAATTTAGAAGTAACAGATAGTTACTAATCCATGAAGGGATATGATTGCAAATAAAGTCAGCGGTGTATTTAATTCTTATTTGACTATACTCTTTCACTATATTCATTGCTTCATCATGCATTGCTGAAGTACTTGTCGGTTTATCATAAATAGCATTAAATCTTTTAATTTTTTCAATACTTATTTTATCAGCTAATTGTTTATTAACTCCTTTATTATATTCGAGAAGTAATTCAGTCTTTTTACTGCCGGTCACTTTATTGTTTTTTCCATTTCCTGCTGTATCAAGGCTCATAACAATATTTGTATTTTCAAGAATAATAGGAATTTGCACTAAGGTTTTATTATTATGCATATATCTCACAGTCATCAACACGTCTATTGGCGTTTTTTTTAAGTGATGGCTTTTAAATAAAAAAAGTCCTTTTTTGATAATAGTTGAATCTGAATTAACGAAACTAAAAGTATTACCACTGTCAGGATATTTTAATGTTGAAAGATATATTTTTTCTCCATTATATGCGCCTTTAATACTTCCGCTAAGTCTACAAACTTTTACAGGTTGAGTAGCCATAACGTTTATTGCTATTACTCCTATGAAAAATAATAAACTGAAAATCTTTAGTTTCATTCTCTTATATTTTGGTTATTAATAACATGATTATAGTCTCATCTAAAAATGAGACGATGCCCCAATAGATGAAAAACACATTTTCAAGAGCGAAGTTACTGAAATTTATTATTTGACAGATGCTTTTATGGAAATATTGACATCCATAAAAAGGAAATATCATTGTAATTCGAATCTTTCATTTTTTATTATAGGAAAAAGATGACATAACAATTCTCCTATATTTAAGTTGAGACTTCAAATATCTAAAGTTATTGTGGCTCAAAAGATTAAATCATATATGGCAGAATAATCTCCTTGATTTATTTTGAGGGTATATGTTCCAAAAGGCAAGTTATTTAGACTAACCTCGTAAGTATTGTAATGATCAATCAATGGGATCATTTCAAATACGATCTCTTGATTTTGACTGTCGTATATTTCTAAAGTAAGGTTAGAAAGAGGAACGTTTGAATTGATCATAATTGTTTTATCTTTTCCAGTAATGATAGGAAAGTCATAAATAGGAGTTCTTGTCTTTGCTCTTGTCCACGAACTTTTTCCTGTATTGCAGTGGATGTTTAATGCAAAGCTATTAATGTTTACGAACAATGATAAAACGCAGATTAGTAGATAAATTATTTTTTTTGATTTCATAAGCTGTAAGAATTATTATTTTAATATGCAAATATATGTTTTGAGCAGTTTAAGCGATGAGAATCTAGTATACAAATGGTATACATTCTGTAATTTGCTAAAGATCTATCATAAAAAAGTAAATTATATAGAGGTGTGATATAAAATAATTGCTATTTTCGCAAAAAAAGAAATGTAATGAATAAGAAAATATTTACTATAACAATACTATTTCCAATAATTCTGCTTATTTCTTGTCAGAAACGTTCTCTTCCTTTTATTTTGGTCCATGCTGAAAAATTGCTTATGATCAATCCAGATAGTGCTTATCATTTACTGAATCGTGTGGAAAATCAGATGAAAGAGGAGCCTGAGTCTGCACAAATGTATTACCAACTTATTCTATTTCGGGCACGTGATTTATGTTATATTCCACATAAAAACAGTTTTATCATTTCAAGAGTTATTGATTACTACCATAAAAAAGAAGACGATGAACATTTAATGCAGGCTTACTATTGTATGGGGTGCATATATCGGGATTGGCATGACGCACCTCATGCATTAAGTTATTATCAAAGAGCATTAGACATTTCCGGGAAAAGTAATAATTACTCTATAATCGCAAGGATATACAATCAGATAGGACAACTTGAATTTGATGGTTATGGTCATGAATTAGCAATGTCATCATTCAAAAAAGCTTTTGTTTATTTTAAAAGATCAAATGATAGCTTGACGATTCCTTATGCAATTGTTGATATAGGCAAAACTTATGAAATGCAGAATAACGATAAAATGGCATTGATATATTATTTGTGGGGATATAATATTGCAAAAAAGCAAATTAATAAATCAAGAATGGCAGCAATTTCGCTTGATTTAGCCGCATTATATATGAATTTAAATATGCATGAAAAGGCACGATATTTTTTGAATAGTTCTTTCAACTCTCATGCAATAAAATATAGTCAAAATTGGGCTTCGTACTATATTAATAAAGGTATGCTATATAGTAGTGATAATAAATTGGATTCGGCTGTATACTTTTTTAAACATGGAGCATCAATAGGAGATACTTTTTCAAAAGAAGCTTCTTACAATGCTTTATATCAAATATACAAGTATAGGTCGAACATGTCTGAGGCTTTGAAGTATTCGGAACTTTATAATAAAATGATGGATATTAATAGAGACAACTCTCACGCAAAAGAGATGATCCGTATGCAATCTCTATATAATTATGATCGAACCGAACGGAAAAACCAACAGTTATTCATTGATAATCAACGAAAAGAACGAACGATAGCAGAGCTAGTGGCTTTGATATTCATCCTTTTTGTAATTATTCTTTTTTACAGACAACGTAATATCAAGAAACGTAATCAGCGTAATAAGAGCATTAGTGAACTAACTAAACAATATAAAGAAAGCCAAGAGTTTATAGATAAAAACAATAATGAGATTGAACTGCTGAAAAGGCAATTGGTGGAAAACATGAATAATATGACGGAATCGCATATTGCCGCGTTGGAAATGAATAATGCGAAAGCACTGAATAGCATTCAAGATAATGAAAGAATATGGAAAAGTTTTAGACGTTCACAAATTTATTTTACAATCCATTCTATGGTGGAAGTTGGTGATTTGAAATGTTCGTATAGTGAATTAGATGACTATCTCAAAAAGTTAAAGGATACGATCGATTTATATTTTGATCATTTTGGTCAGAGGTTGCTTGCTTATTATCCACTCATAACCTCAACCGAAATGACTCTTTGTTATTTAATAAAGGCGGAAGTACAACTTATTAATATGTCTGTTTTTCTCTCGCTTTCAAAACAATCAATTACCAATATCCGTAGCCGGATGAATAAAAAATGCTTTGAAGGGGCAAAAACGACTAAAGAGTTTGATCTGTTCATCCATGATTTTTAGGAAAATGCGACTTTGTAATGAATATCCATTTAGATGAACTTTTCTTTTATAGTCCTTCTTGGGTTCTGTGTACACTTCAAAATCTTTCATTTTTGTTCTACCATGCTTAAATCTTTCGGAGATTGGGGCTCCTTATTGGGCTCATTTTCTCAGGTTTCACAGAATACAAATACCATAGAACTAAATAATAAGAGTAATGATCAGACGTTACAACCGGTTTAGTATTTTTAGAATAGAATTTTTTATCCAAGGTCATCTATTAGAGTCTCAATAGATCAATCGTATATTAATGGCTGTGGCTTATGATACACAGGTATAGTTTTATTGGTGTGATATGAATTATTATAACAAGTCACAAATGCAACTAGTAGAACCAGAAGGTTCATAATTTCCTCATAGACATGTTTTTTTGTACAGATATTATAACAATAATTCCATATCGTTATAATGTATACTTATTGTATACTATGAAAAATATGTGATCTATATGATTGATCTATATTTGGATAAAATTTAATACTTATGAAAAATAAGACTTATATCACATTTATAATTATTCTACTCTACTCATTGAGTATTATAGGGCAACAGAAAATGTCATACAATGCCATTAATGCAAAAGTCCTGCAACATTATAAGAAAACAAAAGAGACACAAAAATATAAGGCAGCGAAATTTCTTTTAGATAATATGCAAGGACATTCTTCTCCAACAGGACCGATCATTGAAACTTACATTAAAGAACTACATAAGAGACAAAATCTTCAAATAGACAGTATTAATTATTGCTGGGAGTTTGCTTGCCAAGCATGTATTGAAGATGCATCATTCAAAGATGATAAAGTTAATGTTGATGCCAATGCATTAATTGAAAATATTGACGATGCTTTTTCCAGATGGACGAGTGTACCATGGAGAAATGAAATACCTTTTGATCATTTTTGCAAATACATATTACCATACCGATGTATAGATGAAGCAATTGCACCGCATTGGAGAAAAATATTTATTGACAAATATGCTCCATTAATAAATAATTGTACTGACATGAAAGAGGCATACTCAATCATTTGCAATAAAATCAGATCTACGATCAAAATAACATATCCTAAATGTCCATATACAATTGATCCCATCAACATAGATTTCATAAAAAATGGAAATTGTGAACAATGTTCGGTTCTAACTTTATCAATACTTCGAGCAATAGGGATACCCGCAGCAATTGACATGACACCTATCTGGGCAAATTATAGCAGATCAGGTCATTTCTGGGCTTGTTTAGTATTAAAAAATGGAGATACATATACTTTAAAAAGTAAGGATAGTATTGCTCGAAAAAACAACCCAATAGATGCTTCAGAATTCTACGACTACAAAATCGCAAAAGATGATCCTTACCCTAATGATATTCTTCTAAAGAAGAAGACATCAAAAATATTTCGATACATATATCAAAAAAATAATACACATTCATTCTTGTCTGATGTATCTAATGTATATGGTTTAAATAACAATATTACCTTAAACACTTCAGATAAAGAAAATACGAAATATTATTTATGTACATTCTGCACAGGTGACAATTGGACTTGCGTTGATAGTACACTTGCTACTAATAAAAAAATAATATTCAATAATGTTGGTAGCAATATTGTTTATTTAATTTGTGAAGACAAAAATGAAAAAATAAAACCGATCAGCACTCCTTTCTTACTTCATGATAATGGAGATATGAAATTTTTCAATCCCCAATCACAACAAGAAGAAATTACGATTTACAGGAAATATCCCATTATATCACCAATAGTTATTCAATGGGATAAAATGAAAGGATCAGTTATAGAAGCATCAAATGATTCTGATTTTGCAAGAAAAGATACTATTGGAATATTACACAACTTACTTTATGGCGATTATAAAATAAAGACCAAACCCGGTACAAAGTACCGTTATGTAAGATATAATACAAAAACAGCTGGAACAGAAATAGTCGAATTTGGAGTATTCAGCAACAATAATGGCATTGAAAAAGAAATTATGGGCTCTCCTATTTTCAAAAATGTAGATCCCAAAAGTGTAAAATATGCTTTTGACAAAAATCCATTAACAAAGATCAGAACGCTTCACCATTACTATTGGTTTGGTGAAGACTTAGGAAAAGCGCACAGTATATCGTCTATAAAACTCATTCCCAAAAGTGATGGAAATGATATAGAAATAGGGGATATATACGAATTATTTTACTTTGATAATAAATGGATTAGCTTAGGACGTAGAAAAGCTGACACTTATTGTTTGACATACAATGCTCCTAGAAACTCCATATTATTACTAAAAAATTTATCGAATGGAAGTGAAGAACGCATTTTTATCTACAAGTATGGAAAACTGTATTTTTATTAAAAAATAATAGCTGTATTATTATACAATCATATACATGATAAAGAAGAAAGGATGATTTATAAAATAATTTAACGCATTGATTACTTTTAAGTTGTTGCTAAAAAATAGTAGGCAATAACTCATTGAATAAAAATTTAAATAAAAACTAAAAGTATGAAAAATATCAAACTTATTAATTCCTTATTAATTATTGGAATGACATCTTTATTTTGTTATTCATGCTCACAAAATGAAGATTCTTCTTCATCTAATTCTATTGAAGGCCCAAAAATTGAGACTACTTATGATGAAATTGGTGCATTGCACAATGAAGGATTAGAATATGTCTTTAATTATTTAGTAAAAAATCAAGCAACTACTAGAGCAGCTAATAGCACTGTGAGTATTTATCAATTAGCAGAGACGGCAGAAAATCTTTTTTTGAAGGAAAAAGGGATAAATTTTGCTGATACAAAACTTTTAACAACTAGAGCAAAGGCAACAAAATCGGATGCTATTAATTTGAATATTAATCAGAAAGAATATTATGACAAATTAATGGCAATCATGAGTAATTATTCTATGAATTATACTGTAACGCAGACTGCTATAGCAGAGCTAGCTTCAGAAATTCAAAGTAATTTATCGCTTAAAGACGCCGGTCCATTATTATATGGGATTGGTGTCGCAAAATACACATGTTATTATTGGCATCTCAACAGAAATAAATGGGCTATCGAATTCGGAAGTAATGTAATGACAAGAGGTAAATCTAAACCCAAAAGCAAGGAGGAATCTTCCTCAGTTGATTGGAAACGTTTAGGTAAGGAAGATGTTAAGGGCGCTGTGAGTGGAGCTGCAGGAGGTGCAGCTGCTGGTGCTTTAGCAGGTGGCGCAGGTGCATTGCCTGGTGCCGGAGCTGGAGCTGTAGGAGGGGCTGTTACTAATTCTGTTTTAGAAGCTATAAATCAATTTTGGGATTAATAGAAATTCACATGAAAGATAAAAAGTATTTTAAATTCATTTTATTTATGAGCATTTATTCGCTATTATTTAGTATAATAAACAGAATATATACAGACCATGATTTTAGCGTAAAAACTGTGATTTTTGCTTTAATAGGAGTTCTTGTTGCTATTCCTTTTATGGTAATAACATTAAAAATTTTTGAGAGAAAAAAATAGTCATTTGTTATAATAGAGGGCACATGACATTGTTTTGTGTCCTCTGTTTTGGTAATATTAATAGTAAGAATAGATGACAGTTTGGACGAATAAGATAGAACCATTTGTCTTTGGTTTACTTTGCATTGGTGCACTCTTTACTAATATGAGTTGTTTCACTGATACAAATATGGTTCCTAAATGGTTTGTGTGCCTGTTTATTTTGGGTATTGGATTAATTTATTATTCAATCAAAGCTAATATTGTAGAAATAAATTCTATAAATATTTCAGTATGGAGTTTAGTGATTGTGATTTCAGCGTTTGCCCAGGCATTATATGGTATTGCGCAATATTTTCGTTTATTATTGAATCCTTCTAATTATCAAATGGTGGGCAGTTTTGATAATCCTGCAGGATTTGCTGCATGCCTTTGTGCTGGATTTCCTTTTGTGCTCATGTCTGTAAGGGGAAGCAGTATGAGAATAAGATTTTTGAGATATTTTGTTGTGGCTGTTATAATATTAGCTGTAATATTATCGGGATCAAGAACTGGTATGGTTGTTTTAATTTTTGTAGGCGGTGTTCTAGTTTTCTCATATGTTCCATTTGAGAGAAAGGGTAAGTTATTTGCTTTCTTATTTATTTTTATCATATTATTGTTTGGAATCTATTTTCTAAGAAAAGATTCGGCTAATGGTCGATTGCTAATCTGGTGCTGTTCTTGGGAAATGTTGAAGGATTCTCCATTTTATGGATATGGGGCAGGTGGCTTCATGGCTCATTATATGGATTATCAAGCAAGTTGTTTTAGAGAACATCCTAGGAGCTATTATGCTTTATTGGCTGGTAACACTCATTGCCCATTTAATGAATATCTAAGTATATTTCTGAATTATGGATTATTTGGATTAGCTGTTTTTGTTTATTTCATCATATATTCTTATAAAAAGAATCCTAATAAAAGTAGTAAAATAGCCGTTCTTTCATTGCTTTCTATAAGTATTTTTTCTTTCTTCTCATATCCGTTTGATTATCCATTTGTATGGATCTGTATGCTTTTTAGTATAAGCATTATTGTCAATAACACTTATTATTTTCATCTATCAAAAAACAATAAGAGATTAATTGGCATAATTCTATTAGTCATTGGTTGTATTTTATTGTGCCAATTATGTAAACGTATAATATATGAAAGAAAATGGAATAATATTGCACATCAATCAATGCAAGGAAATTTTGCAAAGGTGCATCCTTATTATATACAAATAGAAGATTATTTTCAAGAGAATCCTTATTTCTTATATAACTATGCATCAGAACTTTATGAGTCGAATAAATTGAATGAAAGTTTGATTATAGCGTCACGCTGTCGACTATACTGGGCAGATTATGATTTAGAAACATTACTTGGCGATATTTGTACACGGTTAAGACGTTATAAGGAGGCTGAGCATTATTATTATAGTGCGGCTTTCATGTGCCCTTGTCGGTATGCACCATTATATCAATTATATCTTGTATATAAAATTACAGGGAAATCTAATAAAGCCAGATCAATCGCACAAATTATTGTAAACAAACCAGTTAAGATTAATTCTCCGACTGTACAAGAAATTAAATATAAGATGAAAAGGGAGTTAAACCAATAAGATTACTGCTGTTCGTTAGTTTATGGGAAAACTAATATAACTGTATCATTTTATCAATTGAGCTCCTAGGCATGTCATGCCTATGCAATCCGTAATGTCTAATTGATTCTTGTTATTATTGCTTCTTTCGGTAGTTCAGCTCTTGTTTTTTCTTGTACTTTTTGAGTCATTTTTGTTCCTCGTAGCAAAACTTAATTTTCTTCGCTAACTTCGATGAACGAGATAAGCGTATCATTATTTTTTATCTTTTCTGCTATTTGTTGCGTGGTCTTTCTTTCAATAGTAACGTCATAAACTTTATTGAAAGATATAAGTAAGGCTATTTTTTTTCTTGTTTCGTCTAATAAACCGAAAGACTTTAAATCATCGCCTTCGGTGGATTCAAAACAGTAATTGCCGGTTTTTATATTTAATGAATAGAATCTTCCACGTATTTTGAGTTTTTCGCTTTTGTCAAATTCTATGTCAGATAAATTCGTCAGAATCTTTTTAGTGTCGGTATATTCTATTTCATGCTTATAGGAGGTTGAAGAATTAGCATTGCACCATTGTATACCCATAGAAAGCTCTTCGGTATTGAGATAATAGATAAAATCGTTGTACTTCTTGAGCACACTCTTGTCATATGAATCAGAAATTTGTTTGATGTCGTCTTTTTTATAACCGGACTTGAATAAATTGATCATCTCTTTGGCAAAATCATCTGAAAAGCTTGTAGAAAAAGATGTTTGAGTATTGATAGGTTTCAAAATAATTCTAATGGAACCAACCATGGAACAAAGAAATTCATATTGCGTATCTAATCGTAATTCTTGTTCTATTTGTTGCTTAACATTTTGATCAGCATCTTTCTTCTTCTCTTTGATGAGCTTCATATATTTATTGGATAGAGCTTTTCTTATGTTTTCAACTTGAGGAATAATGGGCGCAAATTTTTGTAATGGCATACTGCCATATCTTACATCTTTCCCTTTAATATGCAATTCTAATATGCCTGATGAGTATTTTTGTGAAAGAGCTAACAAGTCAATATCATCTTGAGACTCGAATGTGTAGTATGAATCTTCGGCTGGCTTGTAATCTTCCGGTAAGTTCTTTATTTGAATCAGCTTTGTATGATGGTATGTAACTTGATTGTCAATATCTACCATATACACAAACCCATCATTAGGTTGTGTTATAATGGAATAGAGTGTAGCGGCCTTATCTAAGTATTTTTGAATAGAAAGAATATTGCAGCGAATAACGATCCATCTATTGTATTCATTATCTGAATCAACCCAATAGAATAAATAATTGTCACCTTTTTCGCTTACATAATGAGACAATAAAGGACCATCATAGTATATTAGATCAGTAATCTTTATCAGCTTACCAAAGTCAAATGAAATGTTGAAACCTGTTATTGTTTTCATATTAATTCCTTTTCAATTACAAATTTAGAAGATAAATTGCATTTGGCAAATTCGTAGAGGTCAAAATGTCCCTCATTATTTATCTTAGTCACCATTCCATCATTTATATCTAGCACACCTTTTGATAATGAGTCGCCAATAGCTCTATGTATATTTTTGATATTCTTCTTAAGCGATTCATATTTTTGAATGGCATTGGCTTCTTTATCAAAGCATGATAAAGCATACCCTGATGTGTTTAACCGTTTCTTATCTCTGTCCGTTATGATCCTTTGAGGCTTTTGTATATATGCTGGTTTGTGGTTGTTGATATTGGAAGTGCTAAATACAAATCGGTATGCAGGTATTTTTTTCGGATTCGTAAGTAGAGGCATTTCTAATCCCATATCTAGCAGAGTTCTTATTTCAGATTTATATTTGAAAGATTCAATATTCATGAATTGTCTTATTTATCATTTGATGGCTGATGTTCTTTTTAAGTATGTCACAAAGATATAATTTTTATTTAAATAATACATATAAATACCATTATGACTATTTACCCAAATCTTAGAGCTGAGCAAGTGGCGGCATTTGTTTGTTTCTTAAAAACGTTGTAATGATTGCTACTGCGGTACGATAAAAATTATTCATTATATTTCTTGAAATTTTCTGCTTGCTCAAATATTTCCTTGAATACCTCATCATTTGTAACCGGAGGGTAATCATATTCAGCAAGTAAAAGGATTAAATCCATTTTTAATTCATCTTTTATATCATTACGTGAAGCCCAATCCGTATAGCGAGACTTGTCATCAACCACTTTCTTAACCTCTTTGGAAAGTGCCACTAATTTATTTTCAGCATATTCAAATCCGAACTGGACGGAAATGGCTTTAAGAATATCATAAAAAGCTTTTTCCTCATAAGATATACCTAAGTTCTCAAATGATTTTTTCTCCGTAACAATATCTTGATATAAATCAGCTAAGCGGCTTGCGACCTCAGTCAATACTTCGTCAGCAAATACGGCATTATCCTTACGATTATTATATTGCTCAATCAAATCATTTAATCGTTTGGAAAAATCCACCCCTTTTATCTTGTTTACCTTTTTAAACTCATTGATCACACGTTTTAATAGCTGTTCCATTAATTTTACCTTCGTGTTCGGTAATTTCAATTTCTGTATACGAGCCATATATTCATCACCCAAAACATCTAAATTGGTAGCGGTATCTTCGCCTATTTTGATTATTTCTTCTACACCTTCACTTTGAATGGCTTCCTCTATCATTTTGGCAACACGCTTATTCATTTTTGATGCATCAGGAGCATTTCCTTTTGTCAATTTAAAAACAATTGAACGAATAGCTGTAAAGAAATGAATATCATCACGCTCATTGATAGATAACTCATTACTGTTGCAGCAAATATCATAGGCAGATTTTAACTTCTTTGTATGCCCCATGAAAAGATTTTCTTGCTCTTTAGTGGATTGAATAAATTCAGCTGACTTATTCAGGCAGTCCAACTGCTCCAATGGCGTACCTTTTGTGAATGCAGAGTAATCAAATTTATGAAATATTCTGCGCAAAATGTCCAATTCATTAAGTACCATTGTAACCGATTGCTCTATTGTTTCAATAGTAGTTTCATCTGTATTGCCATTTGCGTAATGTTTTAGAGCTATATTCATCGCACTCTTAATGCCTATATAATCAACAATAAGTCCTTTGTCTTTTCCTTCGTATACACGGTTTACACGTGAGATAGTTTGTATTAAAGTGTGTTGTTGCAGTGGTTTATCGATATACATGGTATCAAGTGAGGGAACATCGAATCCCGTAATCCACATATCTACAACAATGGCTATCTTGAAATTAGATTTTACATTCTTAAATTGAAGATCAAGTTTTTTTCTTATCTCGTCTGCACCCAATAATTCCCAAAGCTCTTTTTCATCATCTTTGTTGCGAGTCATCACGAGTTTAATTTTCTCAAGTGGTATGATATCTTGCTTCTCCTTTTCGGTGAGGGCTACATCCTTATCAGCGATTCGCTTTTCAGCCCAACCCGGGCGTAATAATATGATCAGCTTATAAAGATCGTATGCAATAGTTCTGTTGGCACACACAATCATTGCTTTGCCCAATACGGTACTACCTTCATTTACTCTGTTCTCATAGTGAGTAACTAAGTCTTTTGCCAACGCTTGTAATCTTTCGGGTGCATCTAACACAATGTCTATTCTTGATGATTGCTGTTTGCTCGACTCAATTTGATATTCACTTGCACCTTCTTCTGCGCATTTGGTATAGTAGTCTTCAATTTCCGCTAACTTATACTTGTTCAACTGTACTTTAGCGGCACGCCCTTCATATACAATTTTTCTTGTTATGCCATCTCGCACCGATTCAGTCATGGTATAAGCATCTACTACTTTTCCAAAAACATCTAAAGTGGCATCAACAGGAGTACCGGTGAAGCCGACGAAAGTTCCATTGGGAAAAGAGTCGTGCAAATATTTAGCAAATCCAAAACTACGCTTTACACCTTGCTCTGTTATCTTTATTTGTTCCTCTAAATTTGTTTGTGAACGGTGTGCTTCATCGGATATACAAATGATATTAGCTCTGCTAGAAAGCAGGTTCGCATCTTCTGTGAATTTTTGAATTGTAGTAAGAAATACGCCACCACTGTTACGACCGCTTAACCACTCTCGAAGCTTTTCTCTACTTTCCACGCTTACAACACATTCATCTCCAATAAAATTTTTGGCATTTACGAACTGTGCAGATAGTTGGTCGTCAAGATCCGTTCTGTCGGTAATTAATATTATTGTCGGACTGCAAAAATGTTTGCTTCGCATCAACATGCGGGTAAGGAAGAGCATTGTATAGCTTTTTCCGCAACCAGTTGCACCAAAGTAAGTTCCACCTTTACCATCACCAATAGGTAGTATTTTGGAGTGAAGAGCAATGTTGTCAAATAGTTTCTGTGTTGCAAAATATTGTGGATAGCGACACACTATCTTCGTTTCTTTCTTTGAAGAATCAGGGAAAAAAACGAAATCTTTAATGATATTCAGAAGACGTTCTTTACGGAACATTCCCCTGACCATTGTATAGAGCGAACTGATGCCGTCTCTTTCAGTGTCATTATAGTCTATCTTCCGCCACGAGTAAAAGAAATCATAAGGAGTGTGCAGCGAACCGTATTTATTGTTCACTCCATCGCTTATCACCACAAAGGCATTATATTTGAAAAGGTCGGGAATATCTCGTCGATAGCGCACCGTTAGTTGGGTATAAGCATCCATAATGGTGGTATTTTCCTTTATGGCACTCTTAAACTCAAGCACTACCATCGGTAACCCGTTGATATAAACAATTCCATCGGGAATACGTTTTTGCGTACCTTTTATCTCAAGTTGATTGACTATGCGAAAGATATTGTTCTTTCCGTCGTTGAAATCAATTGGTTTGATATATAAATCAGCTACGGAAGAGTCTTCACGCTTCAACGAAAATCCTTCCGTAATTAGACGATAGGTTGCGGCATTATTCTCATAGACTGATTGACCAATATTGGCTTCTAGCCGAGATATAGCCGTTTCTATTTCCAACGAAGTAATGTTTTCCTCTGAATAGTGATTGCTGAGGTAAAGGTGTAAGTCATCGCGCAACAATACGTCTGTTACTTCTTTGTGAATCTCTATCCCGCAAGTATATTGATACTCCTCTTTTTGGAATAGTTCTATTATAGCCTGCTCTAAGGTTGCTTCGTTGAAGACATTCATTGTTTCATTATTTTGAGTTAAATATTTTATTGTGTCCAAAAATCATCTTTAATAAATAGTTGAAAAAGTTTTTTGTTTTAGGTAAAAAAGAAATAATACCGACTCCAAAGAGGCCTAAAAAACAAAGTATTACATTAAATATTTCCTTTTTATTTTCGTAGAAATATATTGCAGAAATTAGGAAACAAATAAAAATTATGACTTGAATAAAGAGTCCTACATATTTTACTCTTTTGACAAATAAACTTTCAAATTGCAATAATTTTTCATCTTTATCAATTAAGTCTTTTGATAATATAATGGAATCAAAAGATTCTAATGAGGCGCATATTAAAAAGTCATTGCTCATTTTGAACAAGTTTATATTATTTGAAATCTGAGAATAAAGTCTATTGGCTTCTTCGTTATTGAAATCTAACTTTTCTAGGCTTTGAAATGATATTATTATTTCAAGTAGATTCTCTGTATTGTGTAAATTATTGGTTATTATATTTTTAAATGTATAATTTATTTTACTTTGTATCTCATCTTGTGTTTGCCTTGTAAAAAGTACATTTCGTATCCAAGACTTATCAATATTGTACCTATAAATTCCAATAATTATTATAAATATCAAAAAATTATTATTGACCCAAGGAGAATTTATTGAAGGGACTTTTCTTGAAAATGAATTATATACACTAAGGAATATATTTTTGTTATCATCTAATAATGAACCGATAAAAGAAACAAAGTCTTTATCTGTTTGATTATTAAAATCATTCAAATCTACATCAATCTTTTTTTGTTCTAAAAAGTTATAGAAAAGCCATAACTTTTTATCTCTCTGTAAATTCGACAAGTAACTTATTCGTTCTTCTATAAAAACCATTTTTTTCGTTTTAATTTGTAGTTTAAAATATCTGCATCCCAAGTAGGAACATATCTCATTTTTCCTAATAAATTGGAGATTAGGTTTGAATATAACATTGTTGCTGGTTCTTCACTCGGAAGAAATCCTCTCCATGATAAATAAGTAAAAGCATAAATTTGTTGAGTAATATGACTCAAATCATGATATAGAAGTTTTTCTAATTCTTTGTTTTGTATTTGATTTTTTGGCCTTAGTATTTTTATTTGAATTGGTGAACTCATTGCGTGCTTACTTGTCTTTAATTCTTTTGCACCAAGCATTTGGATTAAACATGTTTCCGGATCTAATATTATATTTTGTGCTCTATCTGGAATGTATTTTCCTTTTATTTTTCCATTATTATCAGGTATCCCATTTTGATTTGTCTCAAACATTAAATAAGGATGCAATTTGCTGATAGTAATAAATGCAAATTGAATTTTGAATTTAGATTTTTTCAGTACTAATTCGCTAATAACATCAAATTCTATACTTTTTATTGGCTTAAAAATATGGAATAATAATCTTATAGTATCTCCATCATTCCATCCTTGTTCTTTACTTATTGAGTCAATGGATTCATTTAAACTGTTTAATAATTCTTGAAAATAATTATCATATTGTGCGTCTTTTATTTTTTCTCCTAAAATGTATTGCCCATCGCTTGACATAAAAGTTGTAATTCCAACAATTCTATTTTGTTCTGCACCTTTGAACTGATTACTTCTTATCCAGCTATGGCCAATTCCAATTATTATTTCTCTATCCACAGAAGGATGTGTTGGAAGAACCCACGGTGTTCCGCCTAATTTCGCATAAATCTGTAGGGCAATAGAATTCATAATATATTCGTTACAAAACTCTATTTTTTCTACTGTGATAAACTGAACTGGAATTTCCAAAGAAAGCAACTTAGCTTTAATTTTATAGTATGGATTGTCTTGATCTTTTTCTTTCTTGAAATTTTCAGGTATTGCTACTATTGCGATGTTAGGCTTTGGCTGATTGCTATTTCTTATATGGTCAGTTATTGCATTAAAATATTCAGTTACTGTATAATTGGATATTTCCTTAATATTCAGTTTAATATCATATAATTCATATTTCTTTTGTAATCCTTTTTTGAAGAATTTCGAATTAGCATCTCCATCTTTCAATTTTGCAAGGAAGTTTGAAAAGGTACCGCGATTAGATTGGTGACATATGCATAATATATTAGGAGATTTTATATCAAATGTAGTACTATCATAAGGGCCAAAATCGTTTAATCCTTTATCTGGAGACTTACTATATTTAGTTGCAGGATAATCAAAAATAAATGTTGGTGATTTTAGGTCAATTGAATTTTGTATTTGTAATGGTTGTGAAGTAACAGTAAAGCAAAAACCATCTTTGTTTTGAAATAATATTTTCTTTTTACTCCCGATTTCAAGAAATAAGCCACGGGCAATGCGCCCAATTTCTTCAAATGTGTATTCAGCACTATAAATGTTGTTTTTTCTATTTTTAATTACGTCAAATAGCCTACTGCAAGCATCAGGACCAATCTTAAAGTTAAGGTAGTTGCAAATATTAAAATGAGTTTTACGAATAAACAACTCAGATAAAGGAATACATTCATTTCCGCTATTTGTATTCAATATCGCATTATTACCTTGTATTTCACTAATAATACCTATAAGTTCTTCATTAGGGGCAAGAATATTCTTCATTCCTGGTAATATTTCTGAATGAATTACTTCAACTTGATTAAGGTCGAAACCTTCAGCATTTAATTCTTTGCAGCTTTTTGTGAAGATCCAATTTCTATCAGTGTTTATAACGAATCCAAATTGGACCTTACCATTTAGTTCTATTTTTCTTAACTGAACTTCAATGAGTTTCTTATAAGAGATTTTTCCCTTTAAATCTTGTGGTAGTAGTGAAAGGATCAAGTCATCTTTTTCATTTATTGAGAAAAAACGAAAAGGATAAAAATCAATAGGAATACGGTCGGAGAAATGGTTCTTAAAAGTTCTAAAAAAAACGTGTTTAATTAAGCTCTCAGTTATATCAGCATCAATAAAAGTCTTTACTTCTTCTATTGAACCTAATGAAATTTCATTTTTTTCTTGGCTATTGGATATATAAATCTTGTCTCCAACTCTGAAAAACGAATGTGTTTTGTTGTGCTTTTGTCTTAATTCTTTTATTCGTTCATCAGAATATTGTTCTGTTGAAATTTGATATTTATCAAAGTCAATGTTTATTGGGAAAAAATTTAAGTTCATAATTTATATTATTTAATGTACACCCATTTTTGCCAGCAATAAAGTCAATAATTCTTTCAATTTGTCGTTTTCCACGTTTAATATATCGACTTGACACAACATTGTCGAAATCTTTTCTGAAATTGATAGAATTATAGACTTCTTAGGAATAATAATAGGAATCTGAGTCATATCTTTAATTGGTAACTGTGGTTGTGCAGAACCAGATAAATAGTTTTCAATCTGTTTTTTTACATCAAAAGTCCTTAGCATTATATAAACAAATGGTATAATTCTTTTATCTGTATTGCGCATAATTACCATTCCTGAATTTATTCGAATATTATCAAAAGGAATATATTTATTATAAAACGCAGAATTACCAACAGTTCCACGAGTAGTAAATACTATATCGAACCGCTTTAACTTTCCTTTTTTTAATATTTTATCTTTTTGCTCAAGAATGAAGCTATTTTGAGTGAAGTTAAAGCCATTTTTAGTGACATTCCCTGCATTGAGAAATAAACAATAACCTTCATCCTGAAAATCATTTCCATTTGGATAATTAGAACCTCTGTCTCCATCAATAACTTCTACTAAATCAAGAAGATTTCCCATTCTCCATCCATCAGGTAAATTCTCAACATCAATATCATTAACAAATAATTTCTTATAAATAGCTTTTTCGGTTTCTTCAAGTTTGGCACATAGTTGTTGGTTTAGTGTTATACGACGAGTTAATGTCTCATACTCTGCAACTATTTCCATTTGTTTTTCTATTGATGGAATCGGCAAAGTCATGTCAAACAAATCAGACTTATTCATACCCCCACGTACATCCGCATCTGTATAGAACCATGCATTTCTATCAAATTCAGCGCGTAAAAACCACATCATCAAATATTCAGGCAATAATTCATTCTTGTTAATCACATCAAAGACAAAATAGGCAGGTGAAACAATAATGGCTTCATCTGTTGTTTGGATTGCCAACGGAATTTTTTCATCGCGTCCTACATGCATCAAGTTACAAGCAAATTGATTGTGAGTAACCACTTTGTAGTTTGACATATCTGTTCCTATTATATTAGCAACAGAAGGCATGAAATACTTATTGATATTCACGCCCATGAGTTTCGTAATAGTCAAATCACGATTACGTGTATTCACTTCACGGATATAATTACCCAGCCGCTTATAGTTTGATTTCATAACCTAGCGACTTAAATACGTTTAATAACTCTTGTTTTGATTCTGACTCTTGCTTAAAAAGTTCTGATAGCTCACCTTGTAGTGCTTTCATTTTTACATCAAAATCAACTTGTTCGTCACGGTTTACAAATTCAATGTATTTGCTTGGTACGAGTGAGTAATTTTTAGTTTCAATCTCTGATAGTGTTGCTGAATAACAATATTCAGGAATATCTTTATATGTGGTTTCGTGTTCCTCACGTTGCCAATTATGGAAATTAGTAGCAATATCTGCTATTTGCTTCTCATTAAATTGTATATACTTCTTTTCAAACGGTTCGCCCCACTGTCTAAGGTCAATAAACAATACTTCATTCTCTCTATTGCGGTATTTAACCAACTTGCCATTTTGTTCCACTGTACGAGCCCGCTTGTTGTTGTTCAATATCCAAAGGGTTACGCTGATATCTGTCGAATAGAACATGTTACGTGGAAGAATAATAATAGCTTCTACCAAATGGTTCTCAAGTAACTTTTTGCGAATTTTCAACTCTGTACCTTCACCACTCAATGCTCCGTTAGCCAACAAAAAGCCAGCCATTCCATTTGTCGAAAGTTTTGATGCAATATTCAATATCCAACCGTAATTGGCATTACTTGTTGGTGGCACTTCGTAACCGGCCCAACGCGAATCATCTTCCAGCTCATTTCCTGCACGCCAATCTTTCTGATTAAAGGGTGGATTTGCCATGATAAAGTCGGCTTTCAAGTCTTTATGTTGGTCATTGTGGAAAGTGTCGGCAGCAATCTCGCCTAAATTACAAGATATACCACGAATGGCAAGATTCATTTTTGCCAGCTTATATGTGGTATTAGTGTATTCCTGACCATATACAGATATATCTTTTTTGTTCCCATGATGGTTCTCAATAAATTTCATGCTTTGAACAAACATACCACCGGAACCACAGCAAGGATCATAAATTTTTCCTTTGTATGGTTCAATCATTTCAGCAATAAGGTTGACAATAGTTTTAGGCGTATAGTACTCACCTTTTCCTTTGCCTTCTGCTATGGCAAACTTTGCGAGAAAATATTCATAAACGCGACCTATCAAATCGTGTGAACGATCACGAAGTGTATCTATGCCGTTAATGGTGTCAAGTAGGGCTGCAAGTTTTGCCTTATCTAGCCCTAATCCAGAATAATAATTACTTGGAAGTGCACCTTTTAATGTTGAGTTCGTTTTCTCTATTTCAGCAAGAGCTTTATCTATCTTTATAGCAATATCTGCTTGTTTAGCATTCTCAATAATGAAACTCCAACGGCTTTCTTCGGGAATGAAAAATATGTTTTGTGAAGTGTAGAAAACATCTGTATTAATAAATTTTTCTTTGCCATCATTTATAAGTTCTTGTTTTCGTTCATCAAAACGATCACTTGCATATTTTAAAAATATCAAACTTAGCACAACATGTTTGTATTCAGACGGCTCAACGGAACCACGAAGTTTATTGGCTGATTCCCACAGAGTTTCTTCTATGCTTTTATCTTTTGTTTGTTTAACCATATTTTATTTTCTTCTTTTCTATCAATTAACTTCTTAATATCTACTCTTCAATATCTTAGCAATCTTAAGAAGTTGTTCCAAATTAGATTGGCAACTGCTGCAGTCATAAGTGTTGGTTAGGCTGAGGCTCTTGTCAAATTTAGGGCAAATATTTCTTTTCTTCAGTTCATTTTCTTATATATTTAACTATGATTTTGCTTGATTACAAAAATATGAAAAAATATGCTATAATAAGAAGACAAATGACAATTATCTTTTTAGGTCTCTAATTTATTTTATCATTATTCATTCAATATTTTACTCGCTATACCCCCAATTCTCAAAACATGAAAAGTTCCTTCATCCTTCATATCCCTTTGTACATCGGCATTCCCGAATGAACGAATGAAGGCACTTTTTCGTTTTGTGCCTTCATTTGTATCATCCTAAAAATGACCTACCGACTAATAAAATGGATTTTAAAAGGGTCAAGTAAACATCATAGTAATGCTATTCACTTTATCAACAAAGTAGTAATTCCTTGGCATCTCCATTGCCTATTTTCGGAATGAAGTAATGCATTTCTCCCGTTTTTCGTTTTCATTTTTATTTTCTACAGTTGTAGAAATCATGTTTTACCTATGTTAAATATGTTTTTTACAACCGTGGCACTAAGGTTTAACCTATGTAAAACATTGGTTTCAAAACGAAGAGATGAAAAAATGTAGGTATGAAATCGGTGCTTTGCCTATCTGAATCCTTTAAAATAGCCACTTAGATTCACCTACGTTATCTTGATAATTTCGGAGGAAACTGTTATTTTATGAAATGTTAAAATAGTGTTAAGCCTTCATTCGTCCATCTCGGAACGCCGATGGATAAAGGGATATGAAGGATGAAGGGTGAAGTCAAAATTCAACTATTTCGGAGTTTTCGTCTTTCTGGATGAAGGACAAATGAAGAGTAAAAACAGGTTTCATTCTGTGGTGAAGGGTAAATATTGTCGAATCGTTTTTTGTAGAGGAATATGACTAGACAATGAAGGGAGAAAATAAAACGGAGCCTTCATTCGTTCATTCGGAAACCACGATGGATAAAGGGATATGAAGGATGAAGGGTAAAATCACAATTCTACTATTTCGGTATTTCGTCTTGCCGGATAGATAAATTGCAGGAAGATACCGGTATATCAAAAGCGGACAATGTGTTCGATAATGAACACTGATGGATATGACTATTGTGCTGATTATAAGTGTATTAACTTCTTGGCATGCCAATTGCCCTTCATTGAGTAAAATAATTGTTATGGACAGAGATTTGTCGAGAAAGGAAATAAAGAATGTTCGTTTGAAGCGGGTACTTCGCTTCTCGGTTGCCGGAGTGGTTCTATTGGTCGCTGCTGTGCTGCTTGTCTATTCGTTGCGAAGCAGTGTGAAGCGTTCGGATCTGATTTTCTCAACGGTAGATAGAGGAACGATAAATGTTAGCTATACGGCTTCGGGAGTGGTGGCACCTGCTTTTGAGGAGATTATAAACTCGCCCATTGATTCGCGCATTTTACAAATATATAAGAAAGGCGGCGACCGTGTGGATGCAGGTACACCTATTATGAAACTTGACTTGCACAATGCTCAAACGGATTTGAGCAAAATGGAGGATGAAAAAGAAATGAAGGCTTGCGAACTGCAACAAATGAAGATAAACAATCAAACGGATTTGAGCGATATGCTGATGAAGATTAGAGTGTCGGGCATGAAGGTGAATCGTATGGCTGTGGAACTGCGAAACGAAAGGTATCTCGATAGTTTGGGATCGGGCACTACGGACAAGGTGCGTGAAGTGCGGATGAACTACCGTACGGGCAAATTGGAATTGGAACAGTTGAAGCAGCAATACCGAAACGCAAAGTTGGTGAAAGCTGCCGATATCAAATCAAAGGCATTGGAATATAATATTCTTGCCAAGAATCTAGATAACATGCAACGTACTTTACAGGATGCGCAGATTCGTTCACCGCGCAAAGCAATACTTACTTTTATCAATAATCAGATTGGTGCGCAAGTGGCGCAAGGGAGCAAAGTGGCTGTGATCTCTGATCTGAGTCATTTCAAAGTGAACTGCGAGATTGCCGATAGTTATGGCGGTCACGTCTCCATAGGTGGAAGCGTGATTGTGAAAGTGGGCAACAAGCAATTGGATGGAATGGTAAGCAACGTGACACCGCTATCTCAAAATGGAGTGGTCGATTTCACTGTGCAATTGAAACAGGATGCCGATCCGTCACTCCGTTCAGGATTGAAAACGGATGTGTATGTGCTGAGTTCTGTGAAAGAGAATGTGATGAGAATTGCCAATGGGTCGTACTATATGAATACCGGTGATTATGACTTGTTTGTGCTTGATGGCGACAATAAGCTGGTGAAGCGCAGAGTGAAGTTGGGCGAGAGTAACTTTGAATATGTAGAGGTGCTTGGCGGTTTGCATGAGGGTGATCGTGTGGTGGTGAGCGACATGACCGGCTTTAAGAATCAAAAGAGTCTGAAAATAAAATAATAACAACATAAAACGAATAAGATTATGAGCATGATAACGCTGAACGGTATCAACAAGGTGTATCGTACAAGAGAGATTGAAACTTTGGCCCTTGAAAATGTGAATATGAAGGTAGAAAAGGGTGAGTTCCTTAGCATTATGGGACCTTCGGGTTGTGGCAAATCTACGTTGCTGAATCTTGTGGGATTGTTGGATACGCCTACAAGCGGTATGTTGGAGATTGACGGCATGACGACTGACGGAATGAAAGATAAGACATTGGCGGCATTTCGCAACAAGATGGTCGGTTTTGTGTTTCAGAGTTTCCACTTGATACAGTCATTGAATGTAATTGACAATGTGGAAATTCCATTGATTTATAGAAATGTATCGGCAAAGGATCGTCATGCTCTGGCGAAAGCCGTGCTGGAGAAAGTCGGTTTGAGCCATCGGTTGCATCATATGCCTTCGGAACTGTCGGGTGGGCAATGTCAACGGGTAGCGATTGCCCGTGCTATTGTGGGTGATCCTGAAATAATTTTAGCGGATGAGCCTACCGGTAATTTGGATTCGAAGATGGGTGCTGAGGTAATGGATATTTTGCAGCGGTTAAACAAAGAAGAGGGACGAACAATTGTAATGGTGACACACAACGAAGAACAAGCGAAGCAAACATCACGCATAGTCCGTTTCTTTGATGGTCGACAAGTTCAATAACAGATAGATTAAACGAATGATCATGAATATCAATTATACAAAACAAGTTTGGGCACATTTGCGCCAGGATCCGTTAATCAGTACGATCAGTGTATTGGGAACGGCTCTGTCCATATTTCTTATTATGTTGGTGGTGATGTTGCAACAGGTCAATGTGGCTCCGTATTCGCCCGAAAGTAATCGTAATCGTTTTTTGCATGTGTCGGAGATAAGTTATTCCTCTAAACCTGGTATGTGCAATCAGTGCATGAGTGAAGAGACAGCCAAGGAACTGTATAAATCACTCAAAACGCCGGAAGCTGTCACTATTTACGCATCGTTTTGTGTGTCTTCAGTTCTTTCAGCACAGAATGTCACTCCTTTTGTGGCGGAAACAAAGCAGACTGACAATGATTTTTGGCACGTGTTTGATTTTGATTTTGTGAGTGGAAAACCTTATGATAAGGCTACTTTTAATGCAGGTCGGCATGTAGTGGTGATTTCAGAGAGTGTTGCGCGCAAACTTTTCGGCAAAACGGATGTGGCAGGAAAAGATATATCACTCAATCATTCTTCCTATCAGATTGTCGGAGTGGTGAAAGATGTTTCTATATTGGCTTCAATTGCCTATGCTCAAATATGGGTACCTTATTCAGCCACTAATGCCGGCAGTTTTGTGGATAATGTGATAGGGGGAATGCTTAGTGCAACTATTTTAGCACACAATCATAATGAACTTGCGGCTATAAAGGTTGAAGCTGATAAGACATTGGCCCTATATAATAGAAAGCTGAAAGAGAAAGGATTTAATATTATTTCGCGTAACCGTCCGTATGATCAAGAGAAGCAATCCATTGCATATAGTGCAAATTTGGAGCCGGATGTATCAGCAATGCATCGTCAACAATTTATAATCATTGCTATCTTGTTGCTGGTTCCTGCTATTAATTTGAGCAGTATGACAAACAGCAGGTTGCGTCGGCGTATCTCAGAGATAGGCGTGCGTCGTGCTTTCGGGTGTACACGTATGGAACTGTTGAGGGATATTGTTATGGAAAATTTAGTAACGTCATTACTTGCCGGTGTGATAGGGTTGTTCATTTGTGTAGTGTTTGCATATTGGGGCGCGGATTTAATTTTTGCTCAGTCTTCTTTCGGCTCATCAAACAGCATTCAGGTAAACACATCCATGTTGCTACAACCTTCTACTTTTCTTTATGCATTTGTATTTTGCTTCATACTCAATTTGATCAGCAGTATAATTCCGGCTTGGAGAGCATCACATACAAACATTGTAAATGCGTTAGGGGGCAGAACTCGTTAAACTTCGATTAAAACATTAAGTGAAAATGAACAAGAAATTATTCAATCAGATAAAAAATGAATGGCATTCAAATCTTTGGCTTATTGCTGAACTCTTATTAGTGAGTGTTGTGATGTGGTTCATTGTTGACTATATCTATGTGCGGGTGTCTGTTTATATGCAACCACGTGGATTTGATATTGCACATTGCTATAAGATTGATATGGGGACTCTCGTACCGAAAGATGATGATTATGTTCCGGGAGATACGGTGCAATGCAATGATGTAGAAGAATTAATGCTTCGCCTGAAACGGAGACCGGACATAGAGGCTGTCAGTCTTTCTTATAATTCATATCCATATAATCGTAGCAATAGCGACATGCCATTGAAATATGGTAAAATGAAACATGAAGGAGTCTATATTAGAGCAGCTACGCCGGAGTTCATTCGCGTTTTTCGCTATGAGGGTGCACGAGGAGAAACGCCTGAACAACTATCAAAGATGCTTACTGAGAAAGGTTTTATTGCGTCAAACGATATATTTAAAGAGAAATACGGCATTGATCTGACCTCTCTGATCGGAAGAAAGTTTTTTATGCAGGGAGATACGGTTAATTTATATACTTTGTTGGCAACTTATAAGCCGGTTCGTTATTCCGATAATCATGAACCTTTCAACTCTTGCTCAATGCTGGTGGAATTGTCTCGGAATGAATATGGTATTCATGGAGAGTTATGTGTGAGGGCAAAGACCGATCAGGATGTTGGTTTTAAAGAAAGATTATGGAAGGATGCCGACAAGCAATTGCGTGTCGGAAATGTTTACATTTCAAATATTGAGTCATTTGATGATATTCGCAAGAATTATCAACGATACGATACCAATCAGATGCGCAATTATCTCACCGGCATGGGATTCCTTATGTTTAATATCTTCTTGGGACTATTGGGCACATTTTGGTTCCGCACTCAGCAACGTCGTAGCGAAATCGCTTTGTTCAAAGCACTCGGTGCAACAAATCGAAATGTGTTTGGACGTCAGATTATGGAGGGATTATTATTGCTCAGTATTGCTATGATTCCGGCCATTATTATAGATTGGAACATTGCTTTTGCAGGTTTGAATCAGCAGATGAATGGTCTTAACCTGAATATAGGACGCTTCACTTTAACGGTGCTAATCACCTGGCTGCTAATAGCTATAATGATCGTACTCGGTAATTGGTTGCCGGCAAAGAAAGCGATGAGTATACAACCTGCCAGAGCTTTGCATGAAGAGTAAAACAAGAAAGAGATGAGGATAAAGTTTGTCAATAATTTACTTTTTATAATTGCCTTAATTCTAATTCCGTTGAAGGCAGAGGGAGAGCAGCATCGGGTTATTACGCTCGATGAGGCTATCCTGATTGCCCGAACGCGAAGTGTAGATGCGGCTGTGGCTTTGAATGAATTGAAGACGGCTTATTGGGAGTATCGTACGTTCAGGGCAGACTTGTTGCCCGAAGTGAATTTCAATGCTACGTTGCCCAGTTATAATAAAAAGTACAGTTCGTATCAGCAGGATGACGGGTCATACACTTTCGTACGAAATAATTATATGGAAATGAACGGGTCTTTGTCTGTAGATCAGAATATATGGGCTACAGGTGGTACATTATCACTAAATACTTCGCTTGATTATTTGAAAGAATTCAATGGCAGCAACTTGAAGCAATTTATGACTGTGCCTTTTGCACTTACTCTGAATCAACCTATTTTCGGTGTGAATGATATCAAGTGGAAGAGGCGCATTCAACCGGTGAAGTATGCCGAGGCAAAGGCGAACTTTCTTTCGGCAACGGAGGAAGTGACAATGAATACGATTACTTATTTCTTCAATTTGTTGCAGGCTAAGGAGAATGTGGCTATTGCCAGGCAGAATCTTGCCAATGCCAAGAAGCTTTATGAAGTGGCAAAGGCGAAAAGAGAGATGGGGCAGATTAGCGAAAATGATTTGCTGCAACTGAAATTGAATATGCTGAATGCGCAGTCTACATTGACTGACAATGAGAGTTCTATGAAGAGCAATATGTTTAAACTCCGTTCGTTTCTTAACATGAGCGAGGATGTGGCTTTGGAACCGGTCATCCCTGAAAAGGTGCCTCCCGTGCAACTGAACTATGAGAAAGTGCTGGATAAAGCGCAAGAGAATAATGCCTTTGCACATAGTGTGATGCGTCGTCAGTTACAGGCTGATTATGATGTGGCCCAGGCTAAGGGTAATCTTAGAAAGGTGACTCTTTATGCACAGGTGGGATATACGGGACTGGATACGAATATAAAACCGGCTTACGGCTATTTGAAAGATAACAAAGTGGTGGAAGTGGGTGTGAAGATTCCTATTCTTGACTGGGGCAAGCGTCATGGACAGGTGCAGGTGGCAAAGAGTAACAGGGAGGTGACGGAGAGCAAACTGCGTCAGGAAACAATGACTTTCAATCAGAATCTTTTTATTCTGGTGGCGCAGTTCAATAATCAGTTGGCTCAGTTGGATATAGCCGAAGAGGTGGATTCTATTGCACAAAAGCGATACAACACCAATGTGGAGACGTTCATGATCGGAAAGATCAGTACGCTTGACTTGAATGATTCGCAGAACAGCAAGGATGAGGCCCGGCAGAAACATGTCAATCAATTATATTCTTTTTGGTACTATTATTACCGGCTTCGCAGTCTTACATTATGGGATTTCAATAAGAATAGGAGTATTGATGCCGATTTTGATAAGATAGTGAAGAATTAAACTAAACAAATTTATATAAATTGTTATTTTTGTATCATGATTTTGATAATTGACGATGATAGTGCAATCCGCAGTTCCCTCAGTTTTATGCTGAAGCATGCGGGGTATGATGTGAAAGCTGTGCCTTCGCCGAAAGAGGCGATGGAGGTTGTGCGCGCCGTGGCTCCCCAATTGGTATTGATGGATATGAACTTTTCGTTGACTACCGATGGGGAAGAAGGGCTGACTTTGTTGACAGAAATAAAGGTGTTTTTGCCGGAGGTGCCTGTGATTCTGATGACGGCTTGGGGAAGTATACAACTGGCTGTACGGGGCATGAAGGCAGGAGCTTTTGACTTTATCACCAAACCTTGGAACAATGCGGCATTCATGCAGCGTGTTGAGACTGCCCTTCAATTGGCTGTAAGTGAAAAGAAAGAGGAACAGTCTGCCACTGAGAATTCTATGTTTGATCGTCATCTTATCATCGGGCGAAGTAAAGCTTTGACGGATGTGCTGTCAACGATTAAGCGGATTGCCCATACCAATGCTTCTGTGTTGATTACAGGGGAAAGCGGAACGGGTAAGGAATTGATTGCCGAAGCTTTGCACATAAATAGTCCACGCTCGGAGAAACCTTTTGTGAAAGTGAATCTGGGCGGTATTTCACATACGTTGTTTGAAAGTGAGATGTTCGGGCACAAGAAAGGGGCTTTTACCGGTGCGGTTGATGATCGTGTGGGACGGTTTGAGTTGGCGGATAAAGGTACTATCTTTCTGGATGAAATAGGTGAGCTTGATTTGTCATGCCAAGTGAAGTTGCTGCGTGTATTGCAGGAACAAACTTTTGAAGTGCTTGGCGATAGTAAGCCTAGAAGAGTGGATATTAGGGTGGTGAGTGCAACCAATGTGGATTTGCAACAAATGGTGAAGGAACATACTTTTCGTGAGGATTTGTTTTACAGAATAAATCTGATCACGGTCAACTTGCCTGCTTTGCGTGAACGAAGAGAGGACATACCCTTGCTGGTGAATCATTTTGCCGATTTGCAATGCAAAATGAATCAAATGTCTCCTATAGAGTGTTCGTCCGATGCGATTGAATATTTATGCCGACTACCTTTCCCGGGCAATCTACGTGAACTGAAGAATTTAGTGGATCGTACCATTTTGATCTCCGGCAAGGAGCGATTGGTTGCTGATGATTTTCGTGGTCAATATCATCAAACGGACGAACCTATCAAAACTTTTTCGCTGCAAGGTTTGACGCTTGAAGAGATCGAACGTGATACCATAGTGAGAGCGTTGGAAAAGTATTCCGGTAATCTTATGCAAACAGCCAGAGCCTTAGGTATCAGTCGCGCGGCTCTTTACCGTCGGCTGGAGAAATATCAAATCAAAATCAATGAATAAGTTATGCGCCTGAAATTCTTGTTTTATATAATGTCTGTATTCTTGCTTGGAATATGGGTATTGTTGTTCTTTACGATGCCTCGTACCAGTCGTCTCGTATCTTATTTGGCGGAGGGATTAATTGTATTGAATCTTCTTTATCTTGTTTATTTTTATCAGAAGGTGATCAAGCCTTATCGAATGATCGGCAATGGTATGGAATTGTTGAAGGAGCAGGATTTCAGTAGTCGTTTGCGTACGGTGGGTCAGGTGGAGGCAGATTCCATTGTTCAGATATTCAATCGTATGATGGAGCAGATGAAGAATGAACGGCTCCATGTGCGTGAGCAGAATCACTTTTTGGATTTGCTTGTGAAAGTATCGCCGATGGGAGTTATCATCTTTGATTTCGATCAGAAAATAACACAATGTAATGATGCGGCAGCACGTTTCTTGGAAAGCAATAGCATACAGACTTTGGTCGGGCAGACATTGGTGGAGTTGGATTCAGCACTGGCGCAAGTGTTGGCGGAGCTGCCGATTGGTGCTACCGAAACATTTCGTCCGGGTGATTACAGGGTATTCCGCTGTTCAAAGCTTTCTTTCACCGACCAGGGTTTTCAACACCCTTTTGTGCTCATAGAGAGTTTGACCTCGGAAGTAATACTGGCTGAGAAAAAGGCGTATGAAAAAGTGATACGCATGATCGCCCATGAAGTGAACAACACAACGGCTGGAATCACGTCTACACTTGATTCTGTTCAATCGACCTTGCAAGATATGGATGGAATGGATGACTTGCGCGAGGTGATCAATGTTTGTTCCGAACGCTGTTATGGGATGAGCCGCTTCATCACGAACTTTGCCGATGTGGTGAAGATTCCCGATCCGAATTTACAAATGGTTGATTTGAACAAAGAAGTGAGCTCCTGCAAAATCTTTATGGAAAATCTTTGTAACAATCGTCACATTCATTTGCATCTAAAGTTGTCTGATGAAAAGCTGATGGTAAATATCGATACGTCTTTGTTTGAGCAGGCGTTGACAAATATTGTGAAGAATGCTGCTGAGAGTATTGAGCAGGATGGTGATATTTATATTAAGACTTCAAAATATCCGATAGAACTGGAAATCGGTGACAATGGGAAAGGCATCAGTAAGGATACTGAGGCAAAGTTGTTCACTCCATTCTTTTCTACAAAGCCCAATGGTCAGGGTATCGGATTGATTTTTATCCGTGAAGTGCTCGTGCGCCAAGGTTGCTCGTTCTCTCTCCGTACCTACAAAGATGGGTTGACCCGTTTTAAGATTCTTTTCTCGGAAAAAGAGGTAAATGCTTTTACTTGAATATAAGAGTCTTTAGTCTGAACATAAGTTGTTGATAGTTTGTTATTAATAGAAAAGCATATGGAAACTATCTACGATTTTGAAGCGATTGATAGCAAAGGTATGGCTATTGATTTTAATAAGTTCAGGGGTAAAGTCCTGCTTATTGTGAATACGGCGAGTAAATGTGGATTTACTCCGCAGTATGAGGGATTGGAGCTTTTGCATAAGAAATATGAAGATCAAGGACTGGTGATTATAGGTTTCCCTTGCAATCAATTTTTACATCAGGAACCGGGCCGTGACGCGGACATTCGTTCGTTCTGTCAACTTAATTATGGAGTGAGTTTCACGATCATGAAGAAAGTGGATGTAAATGGAAAAGATGCTCATCCGATCTATAAATATTTACGTCGCGTAACCAGAGGATTGCTGGGCAGTCGTATCAAATGGAACTTTACCAAGTTCTTGATTTCAAAGGATGGTGCCGTTATCAAACGTTATTCGCCACTTGTACAACCGAAAAATATGGAACAGGAGATTCAACGATTGTTGCAGGGGTAAGCATTAAGGTTGGGTTACATTTTTAATATTGTGGATTTGTTTTTATATTTGTAGTCTTATCTTAAAGAAATGGAAATATGGAATTGAGTAGAAGTTCAGTTGAAACAGCTTATTTTGCAGGTGGATGTTTTTGGGGTGTAGAGCATATGATGAAAAAGCTTCCTGGAATAAAAAGTATAACGTGTGGATTTATGGGTGGATTCAAAGAAAATCCATCATACCAACAGGTAAGAACCGGAACCACCGGACATGCCGAAGTTGTGAAGATTGAATTTGATCCGAGTGAAGTAGACTATGAAGACTTGGCAAAACGCTTTTTCGAAATAATAGATACCAGTACAGTAGATCAACAGGGACCGGATGTTGGCAATCAATATAGATCTGTGGTCTTTTATGAGTCTCTTCAACAGAAAGAAATCGCCGAAAAATTGATTGATATCTTGGAAAAGAAAGGATATGAGGTGGTTACTGAAGTGTTGCCTTCCTCTGTTTTTTATGAAGCTGAAGATTATCATCAAAACTATTATGAGCGTAATGGCTCAGAACCTTATTGTCATATGTGGCAAAAGAAGTTTGATTAATTATAAATTCGCTTAAATTTAATCTTATGAATACTCTCATTGTTGTTATGATTACTTTTCCCTTGACTTTATTAGTCATCTATCTTGCGTATCAAATGGAGGAGAACTTTTTATTGAAATCAATCTATAAGAGGTTGCTTGTAATCAAAAGAGTTCCCCTAACAAATATCCCTTTGAGTGCTTCGAAAAAATATATGAGAAATAGGATACTTGGATTATTAATGGAATTATCGATGCAGAAGTCTTTGCAGATTCATAATCCCAAAGATATGGATTATGAGCAAATGGAAGTGCTGTTGGATGGATATGTCAATAAAAAAGGAATACGATTGATCGATTCAAAGATATCAACAGGCTATAGTAAATTGGCTGTCCTTAAGAGAATGAATAGGACGCTAGAGAAAATAATAGGATTAAAAAAAATCGTATAAATTAAAACATAAAATTATGCTACTAACAACAACGAATTCAATTGAAGGAAAACATATTGTGCAATATTATGGTATAGTTTCGGGTGAAGCTATTATCGGTGCTAACTTTATAAAAGATTTTATGGCAAGTATCACTGATTTCTTTGGTGGTCGTGCCGGTGCATATGAGAAAGTATTGAAGGATGCAAAGAACTCTGCATTGAATGAGTTACAGCAGAATGCTGAGCAGCTGGGAGCAAATGCCGTAATAGGCATTGACTTGGATTATGAAGCTATTGGCTCAAACGGAAGCATGTTGATGGTGACTGTAGCCGGAACAGCTGTATCTCTGGAATAAGACTTTATTTCCCCTTAATAATTTTCTTTACCTCGTTCAATTTATTCAAAGCTTCGATGGGAGTAAGGTTATTTACGTCAAGGTGAAGAAACTCATCACGGATTTGGCATAACACAGGGTCTTCCAATTGAAAGAAACTCAATTGGATGCCATCCTGTTTTTTTATGTTTTCGGTTTTGATCAAGTTGCTCTTGCCGTCGTTGCTGTTGTTGCTTTCCAATTGGTGCAATACTTCATCTGCACGTTTTACAATGCTTACCGGCATACCGGCTATTCGTGCCACATGTATACCGAAAGAGTGTTCGCTGCCTCCACGAACCAGCTTACGCAGGAAAATAACTCTGTTGTCAATCTCTTTCACACTTACATTATAATTCTTAATGCGAGGGAAACTCTTCTCCATCTCATTTAATTCATGATAGTGTGTGGCAAATAAGGTACGTGCGCGAGCTTTGGGATTTTCATGCAAATACTCAACAATAGCCCAAGCGATGGAAATACCGTCGTAAGTAGATGTACCTCGTCCTAATTCATCGAAAAGTACCAAACTGCGTGTGGTGACGTTATTCAGAATGTTGGCGGCTTCATTCATTTCAACCATAAAGGTAGATTCGCCCATTGAGATATTGTCGCTGGCACCTACACGTGTGAATATCTTATCCACCATGCCGATGTGTGCACTGTCTGCAGGGACAAAGCAACCGATTTGGGCAAGTAATGTGATAAGGGCTGTTTGTCGCAAAAGAGCTGACTTACCAGCCATGTTTGGCCCAGTTATCATCAATATTTGTTGATTCTCCGAGTCAAGTTCCACATCATTTGCTACATAAGGATCATCAATGGATAGTTGAGTTTCAATTACCGGGTGGCGTCCTTGCTTGATCTCTAAGACATCGTCATCCGCAATGACCGGACGTATATATTTGCGTATGCTTGAAACCACTGAAAATGAAAAAAGACAGTCGAGTCGGGCAATTTGGGTAGCATTAATTTGTATCTGAGGGATGTATTCATCAATTGCTTCAACCAAATCATTGTAGAGTTTGTTCTCGATGACAAGAATCTTGTCTTCTGCACCCAGAATCTTCTCTTCGTATTCTTTCAATTCTTGTGTGATGTATCGTTCAGCATTTACCAACGTTTGCTTGCGTATCCATTCTTCAGGAACTTTGTCTTTGTATGAATTACGCACTTCGATATAGTATCCGAATACATTGTTGTAAGCGATTTTTAGTGAGGGTATACCGGTTTCTTCGCTTTCACGTTGTTGAATTTTCATCAAATAATCCTTACCGTTGAAAGAGATACGTCGTAAATCATCCAGCTCTTCGTCAACTCCGTCGCGTATGAAACCTCCTTTATTCAAAAGCAAAGGAGGATTATCCATAATTTCTTTTTCTATCCGATCACGGATAACTTCGCATGCATTCAGTTGGTCACCAATCCTTTGTAAGCTTGGATCCTCTGCAGCCATACATGCTTTTTTGATTTGCTCTACAGCATATAGCGCAATTTTCAGTTGCACCACTTCGCGAGGTGAAACTCTATTTGCTGCTACTTTGGAAATGATACGTTCAAGGTCTCCAACCATATGCAGTTGTTCTTCAACTATTTCTCCGAAATCGGGTTGTTTGAAGAAGTATTCCACTACATTCAGACGGTCGTTTATAGGTTTTAGGTCTTTCAATGGAAACAACATCCACCGTTTGAGCATACGTGCTCCCATGGGGCTGATCGTTTTGTCAATCACGCTCAAAAGACTTGCACCGCCTTCATTCATACTGCTCACAAGCTCAAGGCTGCGGACTGTGAATCGGTCCATACGGACATATTTGTCTTCCTCAATGCGTGAAAGAGTAGTAATATGTTGCAGATGGGTATGTTGAGTCAGTGTCAGATATTGGAGGATAGCTCCTGAAGCAATCACACCATTCTTTAAATGATCAACACCAAAACCTTTTAAGTTTTTTGTGCCGAATTGTTTCAGCAAACGTTCCTGCGATGAGGATTCATTGAACACCCAATCGTCAAGTTCATACGTATAGAATTTTGTTCCGAAGTTTTCTTCAAAAAGACTTCGTTTTCCACGTTCGAAGAGTACTTCTTTGGGGGCAAAGCTATTCAGCAACTTGTCAATGTAGTCAAAAGGTCCTTCGGCAGTCAGGAACTCGCCTGTTGAAATATCAAGAAAAGCAGTGCCACAGGCACTTTTCCCAAAGTGCACTGCAGCAACAAAATTGTTTTCTTTATAATTGAGGATTGTATCGTTGATTGAAACACCCGGTGTAACCAGTTCGGTAACACCACGCTTGACCAACTTTTTGGTGGTTTTAGGATCTTCCAATTGATCACAAATAGCCACACGTTTCCCTGCTCTTACCAATTTGGGCAAATACGTATCAAGAGCATGGTAAGGGAATCCCGCCATTTGTGGCGTGCTCTGTTTACCATTGCTTGTATTTGAACGCCTTGTTAGAGTGATACCTAAGATTTCAGCCGCTTCAACAGCATCTTCTTGATAGGTCTCGTAGAAATCGCCGCATCTGAACAGCATGATCGCATCAGGATATTTCTTCTTGAGATCATAAAACTGTACCATCATCGGCGTTAGTGCCGGTTCATTGCTCACTGATCCAATCCCCTTTCCTTCATTATTTTAATAAAGATAATTTCTCTTTGATTCGTTTGAATGCTTCTTTCAAGTTGTCGTCGCTGGTGGCGTAAGACATGCGGATGCAATCATCATCACCAAAAGCAGAACCGCTTACAGAAGCTACATGTGCTACTTCAAGCAGATAGATAGCTAGGTCTTCTGAATTGTTGATCTTACGATCTCCGTAGCTCTTCCCATAATAGGATTTGCATTCAGGGAATACATAGAATGCACCGTCCGGTTTACGGCATTTTAATCCCGGAATATCAGCAACCAGGTTCAACACTAAATCGCGACGGCGTTCGAAAGCTTTGCGCATTTCTTCTACCGGAGCTTGATCCATGAGGTAGGCAGCTTCAGCTGCTTTCTGTGCAATACTTGAAGGGTTTGATGTATATTGTCCCTGCAATTTATTGCAAGCCTTTACCAACCAAAGGGGACCGGCCATATATCCAAGTCTCCATCCTGTCATTGCATAGGCTTTAGATACACCATTTACAACCGCTACTCTTTCTTTGATCTCAGCGAATTGAGCGATGCTTTGATGTCCTCCGATGTAATTGATGTGTTCATAGATCTCATCAGAGATAATGATGATGTTCGGGTATTTAGCCAACACATCGGCCAGACCTTTCAGCTCTTCCTTATTGTAGATGCTACCTGTAGGGTTGCTGGGAGAACAAAGGATTAATGCTTTTGTTTTAGGAGTAATAGCAGCTTCCAGTTGAGCAGGAGTCATTTTGAAGTCCTGATCAATGCTACATTTTACGATAACAGCCTTTCCTTCAGCAAGGATGACCATTTGTTCGTAACTAACCCAGTAAGGAGCCGGTATAATTACTTCATCACCTGCACCAATTATGCTCAACAAAGCATTGCATACAGATTGTTTTGCACCATTGGAACAAATGATCTGTTCGGGTGCATAATCAAGACCATTCTCTTTTTTAAGTTTGTCACTGATTGCTTTTCTCAAAGACATGTATCCCGGAACGGGAGTGTAGAAAGAAAAGTTTTCATTGATAGCTTTCTCAGCGGCCTTTTTAATGACATCAGGGGTGAAGAAATCAGGTTCACCTACACTTAAATTGATAACATCAACTCCTTGCGCCTTCAGTTCGGAGCTTTTTTGTGACATTGCCAATGTGGCAGATGGCTGCAAATTGTTTAAACGGTCTGATAATTGATTCATTGTTTTTTGTATTTATTGGTATGTTATTTGTTGAAATGTAAGGTATGTCCCATACGTTCTTTTTTCGTCTTTAAATAGAATTCGTCGTATTTGTTGGGCTTTATTTCAATAGGAACATTGTTCACGATTTCCAGTCCATAAGCTTCCAATCCAACTCTTTTAATAGGATTGTTCGTCATTAAACGCATCTTGTGTACTCCAAGGGCTCTCAGTATTTGAGCTCCTACACCGTAGTCTCTTTCGTCTGCTTTGAACCCGAGATGCAGGTTGGCATCAACCGTATCCATACCACCTTCTTGAAGTTTGTATGCATGGATCTTGTTCATTAAACCTATGCCGCGACCTTCCTGCATGAGATAGATAAGCACGCCTTTGCCTTCTTTTTCTATCATTTGCATGGATTTGTGCAATTGTTCTCCGCAATCACAGCGCATACTGCCCAGAATATCTCCTGTCGCGCAAGATGAATGAACCCTAACCAGAATCGGTTCGTCAGGTTCCCACGTACCTTTGAAAATAGCCATATGCTCTACTCCATCGCTCTTTTGGCGGAAGGGGATGATATGGAAATGCCCGAATTCTGTGGGCATATCAGCTTCGTATCCTTTTTCTACCAAAGACTCTGTCTTTAAACGGTAAGAGATGAGATCTTGAATAGATATCAATTTCAAATTGAATTCATCTGCAAATTCCCGAAGCCTGGGAAGACGTGCCATGGTACCGTCTTCATTCATTATTTCCATTAAAGCTCCAGCCGGATATAGTCCGGATAGCCTTGCCAGATCAACTGCAGCTTCAGTATGTCCGGAGCGTCGCAATACACCTTTGTCTTGTGCATATAACGGATTGATATGTCCCGGACGTCCGAAAGTGTCAGCCGTTGCTTCAGGATCAGCCAATGCCTTGATTGTGGCAGCGCGATCATAAGCTGATACACCGGTGGTGCATCCTTCTAATTTGTCAACAGTTACTGTAAATGGAGTCCCCAATGAGGATGTATTCTCTTCCACTTGATGTGGTAAATTTAATTCTTCGCAACGAGATATTGTAATAGGAGCACATAACACTCCTCTTGCATGTTCCAGCATGAAATTAACCTTCTCAGGAGTGACTTTTTCAGCGGCAATGATTAAATCTCCTTCATTTTCACGATCCTCATCATCTACAACTATAAGAAATTTACCCTCTTTGAAGTCCTCAATGGCTTCTTCTATCGAATTTAATTTAATATCTTCCATCATTACCTCTTTTATTGATTAATATATTTGCTTGTACGTTCCTGCACTTCCCCGCAAGTTTTTACAATCTGTTTTAAATCTCTATAAAGTCTGAAGCGAAATCCGCAAGATCTGATGTAGAAGAATATTCCTAAGGGAAGTAACACTCCTGTGGTAATGTTCATCCATTCACGTCGCCATGGGCTACGATGGGCCCACATTGAAAGAATTGGGAATTTCTCTACTGCATCCAGAACTTTGGCATTTCTGCAGTTCGATAATTCATCAACAATACTTTCCATTTGATTGTTCAATTCCATCAACTCTTTATCGTGACCTTTCATCATGAAAAGATGAATGTAGTTGGGAAAATGCCTAAGGCGTGTCTGGTGGACGTATGCCTCACATTCGTGAGATAATATAGTCATTTCATCTGTCAATCTTGCATATTCCGGTTCTTCGATGACCACCTCTTTCATAAACATCTTGCGGCTGTCTCTGAATCCGAAGAATATACCCAACCATTTTCTATATGCATCGGCGTTTAGAATCACAGAATCTTTATTTGACTTGTATGTGAGGAATACTCCAATGGGCGCCAGTATGAATGTACTGATCCATAGTCCCCAGAATGGTGACCATACGTAGGTTTTTGATGCTTTGTAACCGGCGGTATCAACTACATAATAGAAGATGAAGAACAGTACGGATATAACAACCGGCATGCCTAGTCCGCCCTTTCGGATGATACCTCCTAGTGGTGCGCCAATAAAGAAGAACACGACACAAGCAAGTGAGAGTGTGATTCGTCGGTGCCATTCCATGGTGTATCGGTTGATACGGTCCTGCGTATCAGCTTCTGTCATTCCTTTGAATTGCCAGTCCTGCTGACCAGATACTTGCGTCGCCTCATCATAGATACGTCGTTTTTCGCTTTTGGGCTTAAGCTCAATCACACTGTCGACACTAATTGCCTTGACTCTGCTATGCAGGGCTTTTAGCGTGTCGGCACGTGTTAGTGCTATGGGCGAATAGGTTGTGGCAATAGCTTCTTTATAAAGGTTGCGTCCCACGCTGTCAACCTGGGTGTGCATTGAATCTATATTTGATTGCAATTGCTTCATGTTCTTACTTTGGTATTGATCGTTCATAAAGCCGCCATCTACCATATTGAAGTTGGCATTAAATTCAATGATTACGTGCTTTTGATCAAATGTTTCCCGACGATAAGGTGTATCCTGCGGTTTACCAATTGTCACTCCTGTTGATTGTGCTCGCAGGTTCTCAAATTGTTCACCGCCATAAAGATGCAATCTTAAGTATTTCTTATCTGCCGTCATTTCCATTTTGGCCGAGTCGGCTACAATGATGTGGGCATTCTCAAATCCGTCAGTGAAATTGTATATCATTACGTTGTACAGTTCACCGGTCAGCTTATTCTTTTTTTGTACATAAAGGTTATAACCGGGGATCTGGGTATAGAATTGACCTTCGGGAATATCCAGTTCAGGGCTTTTCTGCTTCATGGAGAAAAGCAGAGTCCATAATTTGGTTTGTGCGTAAGGTCCTGCTACATTCTGAAAGTAGAAAGATATTCCACCAAACATAATTGAAGCGACGATTAGTGGAGCCATTGTGCGTAATAAACTTACACCGGCGGCTTTCATGGCAAGTAATTCAAAACGTTCGCCCAAATTACCGAAAGTCATTAATGCAGCCAACAGTATGGCTAGCGGTAGTGACATAGGGACCAGTGTAAGAGCTGCATACCAAAAGAACTGGCCCAATACCTGCATGCTTAAACCTTTACCCACCAAGTCGTCGATATATCTCCACAGAAACTGCATTATATATATAAATAAGCAGATAAAAAAAGTAGCGACAAAAAGTAAGGAAAAGCTCCTTACTATGAATATATCCAGTTTCTTGATGCCTAACATTCTCTCAGTAGATTATTTTATCTGAGTGCAAAAATACATAAAAAGCCTTATACTTGATAGCCTTTTCCTCACAAAAGATTTAAAAATGGTGTTATAACCCATTTTCTCTGCATAAAGTTTCTACTTGTGAATTCCACAGACTTTCTGTATCGCCGAGATCGTCATGTTCAGCGAAGTCGGTAACAATTAAAATATATTCCAATGTCAGTTCGTTGTAATTTATTCTGAACTCAAAGTACTCCTTCTTATCGTCTATGTCCAGCCACTTGAAGCGGATAAACACTCCTTGACGAAAGGTGGCAATCATTGCATCGCGACTGTCGTCTTTCCCCCAAATAAATGTAATGTTTTTCCCATTATCAATCACCTTGTCGGCAAACCAATGTTCCAACCCGCTGGGTGTGCTGATCGCAGTCCATATTACATCAAGCGAAGTAGCTTTCAATGGGTATTCCAAAACTATTTTTTCTTTAGTGCTCATCATTGTTAGTCGAGTGATTTCTTAAATGTTATATTTGAGCGCAATATTACAACTTTTTCTTTAAACGCAATACGGAAACAGGAGAAAATAAAAAAAGTAAGAAAAAGTTTTGGAAGTTAATAAAAATAACATACCTTTGCAGCGCATTTGAAAACAATATTTTTTGTTTTTTGGCGGGATAGCTCAGCCGGTTAGAGCGCATGATTCATAATCATGAGGTCCCCAGTTCAATCCTGGGCCCCGCTACTAGTTAAAGAAATTAAGATAGGCAGTTATGAGATAAAATCGTAATTGCCTTTTGTTTTGATTATAAGGGAAATACATTTTGGTATTATAGGCTATTCTTCTAGATGCTTAATGACATTCTAATATTGAAAATCTATCATCGTATAGACGAATTCAACAAATATAAGCAGTTACATTTCACACTTTAAATCCACTTGCCCGAAGTTGATTGATAATGGTCGTCTGTATTATTGCAAAGCATCGCATGCGACTAAACGTGAAAATGTTATCACTTAAATAAATAAGTACTTGATTCTCTGATTGATAATAATAGTGTATTGTTATCATTTTTTCTTTTTTCCTACTATTTATTTTTATAATTTTGTCTCCGGATGATGATGATAAAGGCTAATAATAATGAAAATAAAAAAATAGCCGTATTATTTCTTTTCGGATGTAATCCGCTTAGAGTATGAAGACAAAGGCAATGCCGATATCAAGAAGTCAAGATTTGGCAAGTAGTAGTTGTTTGTATCAGTTAGAATAATTATATTTTTTGAAATATGAAACAATACAAATTGGTGAACAACCTGTGCGGGTGGTTCGTTTTTTTGATTGCTGCCGTTGTATATTGTGTTACAGTCGAACCGACAGCAAGCTTTTGGGATTGTCCTGAAGTCATATCTACTGGTTATAAACTTGAAATTGGTCACCCGCCTGGTGCGCCTTTTTATATGCTCATCTCAAATTTCTTCTCTCATTTTGCCAAAGACCCTTCACAAGTAGCTCGTATGGCGAATACCCTGTCGGCATTGGCAAGTGCGTTTTGTATTATGTTCTTGTTTTGGACTATTACTCACTTGACGCGTAAATTGATTATTAACGAAGAGGGAGATTACAAGAAGCTAAGTAAGGTCATTGTTATCATGGGAGCAGGTGCTGTCGGTGCATTAGCACTGACGTTCTCCGATACGTTTTGGTTCAATTCGGAAGAAAGTACCGTATTCGCATCTTCTTTAATGTTTACTTCTATAGTATTCTGGTTGATACTGAAATGGGAGGACGTATCCGATGAACCTCATAGTGATCGTTGGTTAATTCTTATTGCATATTTGATAGGTTTATCAATTGGTGTACACTTGCTGAACTTGTTGTGTGCTCCGGCTGTCGTATGGGTTTATTATTTCAAGAAGCATCCTAATGCTACGATTAAGGACAGCATACTAGCACTCATCGGGAGTTTGCTTTTGGTTGTAATCATACTTTACGGTATTGTTCCGGGTATTGTGAAAGTTGGAGGATGGTTTGAACTCTTCTTCGTCAACACATTGCATTTTCATTATAATTCAGGATCTATTTTTTATGTATGCTTGTTAGTTGTTTCAGTCATTTGGGGCGTTTATGAAACATTTGTTCAAAAGAGCGAAAAGCGTATGAAGTGGTCGTTTGTCATTGTCGTTGCATTGATAGGCATACCATTTTTCGGAAGTGGTGTAAGTAGTATAATCATTGGCATTATTCTGCTTGTTGCCCTTGTATATTATTTATTCTCAAAGTCTATTGATCAGAAGTATAAAGTCAGCCCGCGTGTATTAAATACCGTTTTATGCTGTTTGATGATGATGGTTGTTGGCTATTCATCTTATGCTCTTATTGTTGTTCGTTCTGCAGGTAATCCTCCTTTGGATGAGGATTCACCGAAAGATGTTTTTTCTTTAGGCAAATATATTGCGCGTGATCAATATGGTATGCGACCTTTATTATGGGGGCAGGCCTTTTCTTCAAAACCGGCTTTGGAGGCTGTTGATGGAGGATACAGATACAAAATAGACAAAGGAACTCCTTCATATATGCGTAAGGACAAAAAGGATCCTAACGAAAAAGATCAATATATTGCTAAGGATGGCATGAGCGATTATATATATGCTCAGAATATGTTATTCCCACGTATGTACGATCCGGCACATACTGAAGATTACAAAAGATGGGTAAACATCACAGGGCATGATGTTCCTTATGATGCAGGCGGACAAACGCAAATGGTGAATGTGCCGACTCAGTGGGAAAACTTGGAGTTCTTCTTCTCATATCAATTAAACTTCATGTATTGGCGTTACTTCTTGTGGAACTTTGTAGGCCGTCAGAATGATATTCAAGGTTCAGGAGAGATAGAGCATGGACACTGGATCACAGGCTTTAACTTTATAGATAAATACCTTGTAGGTGATCAAACGCATTTACCTGATGAACTGAGAACTAATAAAGGACATAATGTATATTATGGTTTACCTCTTATTCTCGGACTTTTGGGTTTATTCTTTCAGGCTTATCGCGGTAAAAAAGGTATGCAAGGATTTTGGGAAGTGTTCTTTCTATTCTTTATGACAGGCATTGCTATAATTATATACTTAAATCAAACGCCGGGGCAACCTCGAGAACGTGATTATTCGTATGTGGGTTCGTTTTATGCATTCGCAATTTGGATAGGTATGGGCGTAGCCATGGTGTATAAGCTTATTCATGAGCGACTTAAAATACATGATATACCTGCTGCCATTGCTGCTGTTATTCTTTGTTTGCTTGTCCCTATACAGATGTTAAGCCAAACATGGGATGATCATGATCGTTCAGGCAGATATACATGTCGAGACTTCGGACAAAATTATCTGAACTCGTGTCAGGCAAAAGGTAATCCGATTATCTATACCAATGGTGATAATGATACATTCCCATTGTGGTACAATCAGGAAACTGAAGGTGTGCGTACGGATATGCGAGCTTGTAATTTGGAATATTTGCAGACAGATTGGTATATTGACCAAATGAAACGTCCTGCTTATAACTCTCCTGGACTTCCTATTAAATGGCAAGCAGATCAATATGCAAGCGGTGTAAATGAATATGTGCAAGTAAAGCCGGAGATAAAGAACCAAATATTGGCTTTAATGAAACAAAATCCTGCTGAGGCAAAGAAGTTATTAGGTGATAATCCGTTTGAGTTGAAGAACATTCTTCATAAATGGGTCCTTTCAGATAATCCCGAAATGCACTTTATTCCAACCGACAGTATCGTACTACCTATTGATAAGAAAGCTGTGCTTGCTTCGGGTATGATGATTCCCGATTCGTTGCATAATAATATACCGGATCACATTGTACTTAGTTTGAAAGGTAAGAGCGGTTTGTCTAAATCAGATCTAATGATGCTTGAGATACTTTCCAATACCAATTGGATACGACCGGTATATATGGCTATTACCGTTGGTACTGAAAATCATCTCTGCTTTGATAACTATTTCACTCTTGAAGGCATGGCTTATCGCATCACACCGTTCTATCATGTCGGTGGTCCGCGGATAGATGCCGATAGGATGTATGATAATCTTATGACCAAGTTCAAATGGGGAGGCTTGGATAATAATTCGAATATCTACCTTGACGAGAATATTAAGGGCATGTGTAATTCGCATCGTCGCTTATTTGCTCAAACTGCTATGCAACTGTTGCAGGAAGGTAAGCGTGATAAAGCATTGAGGCTGCTCAACTATGGAGAGAAAGTAATCCCTGAGATTGTTGTTCCGCATGATTATCAATGCTATTCACAGGTGATTGCTCAATGCTACTATAAATTAGGGCAGAGAGCAAGGGCAGAACACATATTGAGTGAATTGGTTACTAAAGCAACTCAATACCTTGCGTGGTATTCAGATTTTACAGATGCACAAATTCAATCTTCGGCACAAAACTGCGCAATGCAACTTTATGAGTTGGATGAAATGTGTAAAATTCTTGAGCAGAACAGGTCTCCTATAGCAAAGGCATGTCGTGCTCAATTCAATAATTATTATGTAAAATTGAATCCGAGAATCGCAGGTCTTCTCCAGCAGCAACAAGTGGCACAACAACAGTAAATGCTGATAAAATAATCTCTAAAAGCTTCCATATACTTCTATGGAGGCTTTTTTTATGTGCTTTTATCTGATAATTCTGCTGATTGGAATAATCAACTTCCCTAAATCAATCATTGCATTAATTATGCACACCTGTTGATAACTTTCAATATCACGTACATAAATGCTACGCTCCTGCAGTATTCCTTGCTCGATAAGTGCTGCACGTTGCGTACCTTTTAGTAGCGGGTGTGAGGGAGTAATCCAATTGTTTCCATCAAAAAAAGCGATGTTTGAGAAACTTGTATCTGTAATTTCTCCGTTGCGCACAATCAACACATCATCTTCGCTGCCTCGCCGGGCAAACAGCTCATTGAGTTTGCTTCGGTCGGTACTTTTGTATTCATAATTTATTTGATCGTCATCTACCAGTCGGAGCGACTGAATGTTACGCATGGTGTAAGGCGAATAACTTATTTCATCTATGCAATCGGTGTAAACCACTCGGCATTTAAGTATTCCTTTTTCGTGACGAGTGACTAAATATTCGCTTAAATCAAGGGGTGACGTATGTGGGTAAAAGTGTTCTCGAGTGGCATTCATCCGTTTGTTATGATAAGATAGACGCTTCACCTCTCCGTCAACAATCTGTATGGTTTCAATAAATGGGCACATATATTTTTTGTTTCATCTCGTTATATTCATTCAATGCATCGCTTTGGCAAGTGATTCCGCCTCCGCTTTTATAGATCAAGTGATTTCCACTTTGTTCCAGAAAACGAATCATGACGGCACTATCCAAGTTATATCCATCGAAATATCCGGTCACTCCGGTGTAAAAATTGCGTTGATAGTTTTCAGCTTCCGATATGATCTCCATTGTCTTGCGTTTCGGTGCTCCTGTAATGGATCCGGCAGGCAACAGTCGGAAGAAAATGTCTCCCAAGTGGTTATAGAAGTCATCCGGCAGCAGTCCGCATATTTCAGAGCTGGTCTGTAGAATGGGACCGTGGCTCGTTTCAATCTTATCGATATATCTATATCTTTTCACAGACACATGATCAGCCACCATGCTTAAGTCGTTTCGGATAAGATCCGTGATTGTAGCATGCTCGGCTGCTTCTTTGGGATCGTCCATCAAGATGTCTTCGGCATTTGGCTGATTGGCATCGATAGTCCCTTTCATCGGATAGGAGGAGATGTATTGCCCTTTTATCTTCAGGAATATCTCTGGTGAGAATACAACAAACATCTCATTGAGCCATAGCTTGTATTTTGCTTGTGAGATGCAATAGATATCCTTGAGTGAAAGGTTTGTTTCAATAGGAGTGGCACATGTGAGGTTCGTAAGAAAACTGTTGCCGCTCAGTATGTTGCGTTTCACTGTATTGAATGACTCCTTGTAATGCAAGAAATCCATGGGCGAGGGCGCCCAACGAATCTTTGAAAGAATAGCTTCTTTATCCTCGTGTAGATTGTTTTCATTGGTGATGCCGTTGAAATTATAAAGAAGATGCTGCGAGTCTATACTGTCAATCTCTTCGATATAAGATTGATCTTGCTTGTAATTAATGATGAATAAAAAACGTTTGTGCAAACGTCCCCATTCATTCATTCTTTCAATTGCTTTATTTCGATTATAGAATTCCATTGCGATGGCAAAGGTACTGAAAATAGGAGAAATACTGATTGCTACTATTGAAAACATGGAAAACAACCAATGAGTTTTATGAAAAGTATTTTCGGTTTTATGTTTTTACCTTTGTTAAACTTAAATTTATCAATGGTTAAACTTAAGTTTTACATAGGTTAAACTTGCGTGGCACAACTGTAAAACAAAAAAATGAAATAAGCGTTTGGAAAGAATGGAAGTATTGACGAGAAATAATACTCCTTAGAATGCAGAGTATTCTTATATATAAAAGAGGAATGTATCTATGTTTCGATACATTCCTCTATAGGTTGCAACAAGTATACTTCAGTATTGGGATAATAGGTAGAAATATATAATAAAGGTTAGAATCTAAAGCTCCAATTTATTGAGGGTACAATGGGACGGATACTCAATTGCTTCCAATGATTGCCGTAATATGTGGCACCGAATGCATCAATTTCTTTAATATCAAATTCAGATGGAAAAAATACAATGATGAAAATTAAAGAAGTTTTAGAAGATTGTTGATTGATTTTAATCTCCATTCTTTCTATACTCATTAGGAGTCATCCCTACATTTTTCTTAAAGAACTTGCCAAAGGCCGATGCATCGGAAAAGTTAAAGTAATCCGATAGTTCTTGTATATTCATCTCTGTTGATTTAAGAAGAGCTTTTGCTTTTAGAATCAGCGATTCGATGATCCATTCAGTTACTGTCTTATTGGTTAGATCTTTTATTTTTGCCGATAAATATTTGGGCGATAAACATAGTTTATCTGCATAGAACTGGACCTTCCTTTCTGTACCGTAGTAGGTAAATATCAAATCGAAGAACCTCTTTTGAAAATCACTTTCTTTGCAAAGTACCTCAGGTTCAGAGATCATATGATTCAGGTAGATTGAGTAGAATTCATAGATATCAGCCAACAAAGAGTATTGAAGAATCTCTTTGTGAAAAGAGTAGTCATTGTGATCAAGCTTTTCTTGCAAAGAGAAATAGCGATCAAGCATTGTCTTTGCACTCTCTTTTTCCAATTTTATGCAGGGACGTTCTCTTAAGCTTGAATAAATGTTTGTGGAATCAAACTCTTTGATGAATTCATCCGAAAAGGTCACATAGTAGATTAAAAAATCTTCAGTAACTTCTTCAAGATGGCATTGTAAAATGGTGCCGGGAATCAAGACAACCACACTCTCTTCATCCACCTCATATTCGTTGAGGTTGATATGCAGCTTCCCTTTTCCACGTATACATATTCCGAAGAAGATGGCGTTGATGATTGTAGGATGTTGATAGACATCCTCCGGAAGGTCCTTATCCGTATCGGATATGGCGAAATTATTGTGGAGGAAGTCACCTTTTCCTTTATTTAAAGTCGATAAGTTGATAGTTGGTAGATCTGGTTTTGTTCCCATAATGGATTTTTTTACAAATATGATAAATTCTTTGATAGGTTCAAAGTCTTATAATAATGAAAAACAGTCCATTTGACTATTTCTGCATGAAATTGAACTATTTGCCATTAAGTAATTCTTCAGACTTTTGCATCCGAACAGTAGGTGTTAAATTTTTTAATTAGAAAGTCAAATGAAACTATCAATGAGAATTCTTGCAGTTGCTTCTTTTACATTAATGTTGACAAGTTGTTTTAATGGGCATAAAGAAGAAAAGGTTGTTGAAAAGATTCCTGTAAAATCAATTACAGTTGAAAGTGCTCCCATCGCTCAAAGTGATCAATACATTGGTACGATTGTAGAGTCCCAGTCCTCCACGTTAAGTTTTGAAGTTTCGGGAAATGTAAAACAAGTGTTGGTCTCGGAAGGTGATAAAGTGGCTAAAGGGCAGCTGCTGGCTATATTAAATAAAGGGAATATAGCAAATAATTATTCGGGCACATCTTCTACATTGAAACAAGCTCAGGATACATACAATAGAGTAGCTATTCTATACAAGGAAAAAAGCATATCAAAGATTCAATACATAGATGCTAAAACTCAACTTGATAAGGCACATGCTGCTGAGTCAGCTGCAAAAAAAGAAATTAATGATTGCTATTTATATGCTCCCTTCTCAGGAATCATTGGCGAACGATTGGTAGAACCCGGAACAAATATAATGGCAGGATTGCCGGCTTTCAAATTACTTGAGACGAAAACACTGAAAGCTAAAGTTTCTATTCCTGAGAATGAAATAGGCAATATACATTTGGGAACAAATGCACAAGTGAAGATTAGTGCCCTTAATAATTTGGTGTTGCGAGGTGCAGTAAGTCAGAAGGGAATTATCGGGAATCAGTTGTCTCATACCTATGAAATAAAAATAACACTGATCTCTCCCTCAAGAGAGGTTATGCCGGGGATGCTGTGTGATATTTATCTTTCATCCAATGCCAAGTCTCAAACCATCGTAATTCCTGCAAGTTGTGTTCAATTATATGAGAATAATGCCCGTTATGTGTGGGTAATAAATAATAATAGAGTGCATTTAAGGCAGATTACAGTCAGTTCCTATTCCCAAGATGGAGTGGTTGTCCTCAATGGTCTGCAATCCGGGGAACGTATTGTTACTGAAGGATTTCAGAAAATAAGTGAAGGATCTGTAGTTATAGAAAAGTAAATACATACATACGATTATGATGAAAACAGATATTGTTGCTACAGCAATGCGATATAGGAAGATTGTACTGCTAATAACAGGAATGCTTATCCTGTTCGGTATATTCGGATTGTGGAATATGTCCAAACAGGAATTTCCTACATATACAATACGCCAAGGAGTCATTGTGGGTGTCTATCCCGGGGCAACTGCCCAACAGGTCGACCAGCAGTTAAGCAAACCTTTAGAGAATTTTCTCTTTAGTTATAAGGAAATAAATAGAAAGAAGACTTATGCTCAATCAAAAGATGGCATTGTGTATATGTATGTCACTCTTAATGATGATGTGAAGAACAAAAATGAGATATGGTCGAAGCTGCGTCACGGTCTCAATGAATTCAAACAAGAGCTGCCTCTAGGGGTGTTGTCAATCATTGTGGATGATGATTTTGGCGAGACTTCTGCTACGATTCTCTCTTTGGAATCAAAGACTAAGACTTACAGGCAATTGCAAACCTATCTGGAAAAGCTTGAAGATAGACTCAGAAAGGTAGATATGATTGCTAACCTTCATAGCACCGGTATGCAAAAGGAACAGATCAGTGTTTATTTGGATAAGAATAAAATGGCGTCCTATGGCATCAACATGAACATGTTGGGAAAGACTCTCTTTATGCATGGGCTGATCACTTCAAGCGGTACGTTGGAATCGGGAAAAGTAAATATTCCGGTGCATGTGGTTAAGAATTATCAGACTGAAAGAAACATTGAAGAGCAGATCGTATATGTTGACCAACAAAGTAACATCATACGCCTCAAGGACATTGCTCGTGTGGAAAGAGAATACCCCGAGCCTGACAGCTACATTACAAACAATGGTACGAAGTGCTTGTTACTGTCTATTGAGATGAGAGCAGGGAATGATATCACCAGTTATGGTGAAGAGGTAAATAAAATAATAAACAAATATGAGAAGACTTTGCCTCAAGATGTGAAAATATCCCGAATAACTGACCAGGCAAAAGTTGTTAATGATTCAGTGAATCGGTTTTTGCTGGAAATGCTTATTGCAATCGCTTCCGTAATTTTGGTTACCATGATTTTAATGCCATTCCGTGTGGCTAGTGTTGCCGCTGCTTCTATACCGATTACCATTTTTACATCTCTGGGTATCATGTATGCAATAGGTATTGAACTGAATACGGTAACACTGGCCGGATTGATTGTGGTGCTGGGATTGATTGTGGATGATTGCATTGTGATAGTTGACGGATATATTGAGGAAATAGATAAAGGTATGTCCAGATGGCATGCTTCAATAGCCAGTGCAAAGCTCTACTTCAAATCGTTGGTTACTGCTACTCTAACTATCAGTGTTACATTTTTTCCATTGCTTCTTACTTTCACCGGTGAACTGAACGATTTCATCAAGTCGTTTCCTTGGACTATTGCTATTACCCTTTTTGTATCTTTGGGAGTGGCCATGTTGATCATTCCGTTTCTTCAATATGTCTTTATTAAAAAAGGGCTAGCAAAAGAGAAGGAAGACACAAAGAAATCGGTTTCATTTCTTGAGAAACTGCAACGCTTTTATGATATAATAATTCCTAAGCTCTTTAAACATCCGAAGTGGGTTATCGCTGCCGGAGTATTTTCTGTGGTGTTGGCCGGCGTGCTGTTTATGAATATACCTCAACGTCTTATGCCGGTAGCTGAAAGAGATCAGTTTGTGGTGGAATTCTATCTTCCCGAAGGTACTCCTTTGAAAAGGACCGCTCAGGTATGTGACAGTATGGAACATATTTTAAAGAAGGATAAAAGAACGGTATCTGTAACGTCTTTTATCGGTACAAGTTCTCCTCGTTTTCAATCATCCTATTCACCTCATATCCCTGCTAAAAACTTTGGACAATTCATAGTCAACACTGTTTCGAATGATGCAACAGAGGAGATGCTTGATGAATACGCCGATACTTATTCCTCTTATTTCCCCAATGCTTATGTGCGATTTAAACAAATCGACAATCAAGATGCGAATGTTGAAATAGAAGCCAGGATCACGGGTGATGATATGGGAGTTGTGAAACAGTTTTCTGATTCTTTAGTATTGAAATTAAAGAAAATAAAAGAAACAAGTTGGGTAAGAACGGACGTTGAAGGAACTGTTCCTTATGCGAGTATTAAAATGGATCCGGTGAAATCCAATCAATTGGGTGTGGACGAAACATCATTGTCCATGGCTTTATCTACTACTTTGGATGGTTTTGACATCACTACGTTGTGGGAGAAAGATTATTCAATTAATGTGAAACTAAAACCGCAATGGAATGATAAAAAGACAACTATTGAGGGACTGAAAGATGAGTATATTCCTACTGAGATAGGAGCATCCGTGCCTTTGGGGCAAATAGCGCAGATTACACCCGAGTGGGAGAACGGACAGATCGTGAGACGAAACGGAGATAAAACCATTAGTGTAATGGTAGATTTGAAAAGAGGTATTAATTCAGGGGATATATTTCCTCAGGTAGAAAAGAATATCAACTCATTGCTGAAGCAAGCAAAATTCCAATCGGTTTCAGTATCATATGGAGGTGTAGCTGAATCTGATGCAAAAACCATCCCGGAGATTGCTTATGGATTGCTCATTGCACTGTTGATCATCTTCTTTGTGTTGTTATTTCATTTTAAGAAGATTCGTCTTACGTTGCTTACCATTGTTTCCATCTCGTTGTGTTTCTTTGGCGCCGGTTTCGGATTATGGATTACGAATTCTCAGTTTAGCATTACCGCCGTATTGGGCATTGTTTGCTTGTTCGGTATTGTAGTGAGGAATGCTGTGATATTGTTTGACTATGCAGAAACATTAAGAACAAAGCAGAAAATGAGTGTAAGGAGCTCGGCTATTGAAGCCGGTAAGCGAAGAATGCGTCCTATCTTTTTAACCTCGGCAGCGGCATCTATGGGTGTTGTCCCAATGATTATTAGTCAAAGTCCTCTTTGGGCGCCTATGGGGACTGTGATCTGCTTTGGCACTCTCTTCTCGATGGTATTGATAACTACGATCTTGCCTGTAGCTTATTGGTTGATATATAGAAAGAAAATAGATGGACAATATAAATAATTAGACAAGATGAATTCAAAAATAATGATAGTAATGTCTTTTTTTATTTTATTCTCAATGAATCTTTTTGCACAAAAGAAATATTCGTTGGATGAATGTAAAAAAATGGCAGAGACAAATAACCTCACTCTCAAAAACAGTGACCTTGAAGTGATGAGTGCCGAGCAAACCTCTAAAGAAGCTTATACGAAGTATTTCCCTAATGTAAAAGCATCAGTATTTAGCTTCAGTAGTACCAATTCACTTGTTTCTGTGGATCTTAGCGGGCTTCAGGTGAATATGCTCAAGTCTGGTACAACAGCCGGCATCACAGCGATACAGCCTATTTATGCAGGAGGGAAGATTACTAATAGTAACAAGTTATCTAAATTGGGTGTAGAAACCAGTCGTTATCAAAGTCAGGTCTCCAAGAATGAGGTGTTGATTGAAACTGAAAACAGTTTTTGGCAACTGGTTGCACTTGTGGATAAGCAGAAAACCATTAAGTCGATTGAAGAGCAATTGAATTCCATATTGAAAAAGGTAGAATCTTCTGAAAAAGTGGAAATGAGTCTTCCCAACGATGTATTGAAGGTCAAATTGAGAATTAATGAGTTGAATGCGGAGAAGTCGAAAATCAATAATGGCATAGTTCTCAGTAAGATGAATTTATGCCAGCAAATGGGTCTTCCTCTTGATTCTGCGAATATATTTGACATAGATATTCCTGATTTCAAGCAGATAGAATCTCCTTTGGTGTATTCTGTTCAACATAATGTTGCTGTAGCGGACCGTCCTGAATACAAACTCTTGGACAAGGGTGTGGAGGCAAGTAAAATTGAAACAAAAATAAAGCAAAGCGAGTATTTACCGTCTGTCGCTGTAGGAGTAAATTATGGGTACGACAATTTTACGACAGGAAATCATATGAATGGAACTGTGTTTGCAACTGTGAGTATACCCATATCCGACTGGTGGGGAGGTTCACATGCGATGAAAAAGCAAAAGATACAGGAACAGGTTGCTTACAATAGATATGAGCAGGGCAAACAAATGTTGCTATTGGAAATGAAACAAGTTCAAAATAGTTTTGAGGAGGCCTACAAGCAAGTCGGGCTTGCAGAGCTGGGCGTCACTCAGGCTACGGAAAATTTAAGACTAAACAATAACTATTTCAGAGCTGGTACCACTGATATCACACAAGTACTTGAAGCGGAAAGCATGTTCGCACAGAGTAAAAACGGCTATACAGATGCATGTATTAATTATTATGTTAATAGAGCGAAGTATATGCAAGTGACAGGCAGGTAATAGTTTTTTTTTTAGCAAAGTGGTCATTAATGGATGGATTTGTAGAGGATTTATATCTTTACAGATCAAAGATATTCCTACAGATCCACCAGATGATCACAATAATTAAATAAGCCCAGATATATTTTGTCTTGTAAGCTATGGCATAAAGATGAGGATTACGTTTTCTAATCAATTCGATATAGGACAATATACAAACAATCGGCAATGATATTACCATTAGTGCATTGCACTTCAGTGCTTCTATAAAATGGAAGTGGAGCAAGTAATATGTAGCTCTTTGAGATCCGCATCCTGGACATTTTAACCCGGTGAGAAGATAAAAAGGGCATTTAGGGAATATGGAGCTTTTATCAGGGTTAAAAGAGTAATAGATATACCCTAATGTGATAAGAATCAATATCCCTCCAATGTATTTTCTCATATCATCTTATTAACGGACACAATGGCACAAAAAATGTATAGAATTAATCCTAATATAAAGCCGATCCTAGTCCATCTCTCTGCTTCGCTGCTTAATCGTTGGGCTTCATCGAATTTATCGGCGGTGAAAGCTGCCTTTACTCTGGCTGCATACACAATTCCGACGATGCCAAAAGGTAAACAGCAAAAAATGGTTATAAGAATGGCTTCCAGCATCCATGTTTTTGGGCAAATATTTGTTTCCATTATGTATAAGTTTAGAAATTAATAGATTTATCGTAAAAAAACAGATGTATTCAATTAAATAGATGACTCGTATTACAGATGGACAAGGATGCTTTCGTTTTCGTTGTTCTGTGTAATTTATGAAAATAATATGGAGCTGAGTGTGTTTGTTCTGATGTAAAGATTAAACTTTTCCCATGCGGAGCTCATTGCCATAATGAAATGGTACTGTTAAATCCATACTATGAATACAAAGATAATGAGATTTTTTAATAATCATCGTTTTCAGAAATAAATATAAAAGGATTCCCGGAGCTATTTTCCGGGAATCCTTTCTTATACTTTAATCCTACTGTATTAAAACTGCTGGACTGTAGCTTGAACTACTTCACCCAATGTGGGATGAGCATGAATCATTTGTGCAAAATCATCAATAGTCGTACCTGTATAAATAAGGTCGGCAATCTCTTGCACTAAATCAGCCGCATGGGCACCGAACAGATGGCAACCCAATAATTTACGGTCAGTATTTGAAACAAGTATTTTCACTATACCTTCTGGCTCATTCATGGCTAATGCTTTACCATTAGCTCTGAAGAATGATTTCTTGCTAGTAAAGTCAATTCCTTTTGCCTTGGCTTCTTCTTCGGTTAGTCCTACCATCGCTGCTTCAGGACGAGTGAATACGGCAGATGGAATAATATCTAAACGAATTTTGTCTGTAGGAGTTTCGTTATTACGGCGAGCAAGAATACTATTCAAGGCTCTCTTTCCTTGAAAGGTGGCAGCATGAGCTAGCATGCATAATCCGTTTACATCACCAATGGCGTATATTCCTGGGACGGTTGTTTGCATGGTGCTATCAACCACAATGCCATGCGGATTGTATTCTACGCCGGAAGCATCAATCTTTGCTGGTAGATGAGGTTTACGCCCCACCGCCATTAGAGCCTTTTCGCATACAATTTCTTGCTGTTCGCCTTTTTTGTCATACATGACAATCACATCCTTTTTACTTTCTTTGATGGAGGTGACTGCCGCACCGGTAATAAATTTGATTCCTTTTTTTGATAATGACAGCTTTAAACGTTTGGTAATATCATTATCAAAGTTGGGAAGGATTTCTTTGCAGAATTCCACCACCGTAACTTCTGTTCCAAAGCTGTTGAAAATGCTTGCAAACTCCATTCCGATGACTCCTCCGCCGATTACACACAAGCTGGCAGGTACATGGTCAATGTCAAGTATCTCGTCAGATGTAAGTACATTGGGGAGGTGAGCACCCTCAATAGGCAGAAACTTTGGTTCCGATCCTGTGGCGATAATAATATTATCGGCAGAATATTTGATGCCTTTGGCAACAAGTGTTTTACTGTCTTTGAATGTCGCTTCCTGATTTACCATGTTAATAAGAGGATTATCCAACAAACTAATAATTGCACATTGTAGCTGTGATATGATCTCGTCTTTGCGTTCAACGACTTTGTTTATATCAAATGTAAAAGATACATCTTCTATCCCGTAGCTTTCCGCTTCTTTCAGGTTATCCAATACTTCCGCGTTTTTGCAGAAGCTTTTTGTAGGAATGCAACCTTTGTTGAGGCAGGTCCCACCAAATTCTTCTGCTTCGAAGATAGTCACACTTAATCCTTTTGCAGCAGCTTGTGCAGCTGTAGCATATCCTCCAGGGCCGGCTCCTATGATGATTAAATCAGTTTTCATAATTCGTCGGATGGTGTGTCGTTTAACATTTCTGCATAAGTGACAATCGGGTGCTTAGCTGCCAGTGTATCATCAAGTCTCCTAACAGGTGTATTGTGCGGCGCACTCTTCACATTGTCAGGATCTGAAATAGCCTCTTCAGCGATCTTCTTCATGATTGCGATAAATTCATCGAGGGTCTCTTTGCTTTCGTTCTCGGTGGGTTCTATCATTAACGCTTGGTGGAAAAGCATCGGGAAATAGATTGTAGGTGCGTGGAATCCGTAGTCAAGCAGACGTTTGGCTACATCCAATGTAGTGACATCCGTGCTCTTATCAATCAATCCGTCAAACACAAACTCATGTTTACAGATACCTTCAATAGGCAACAAGTAGTGACTTTTCAGCGATTCCTTTACATAATTGGCATTTAATGTAGCCAACGGGCCTACCATCTTGACATTTTCTTTACCTAATGTCAGAATATAAGCGTATGCACGTAGAACTACTGCAAAGTTGCCTAGGAATCCTGAAATGGTTCCTAAAGAGTTCTCGTCCGAGTCTACCATGAATTTGCCCTCGTCTGTTTTGCGAACGCGGGGATTTGGCAGATACTTTTCCAGTCCGGCACGTACACCGATTGGACCTGATCCGGGACCACCACCTCCGTGAGGAGTTGAGAATGTCTTGTGAAGATTGATGTGCATAATATCGAATCCCATATCTCCCGGGCGGCATTTGCCGAGCAGTGGATTTAGGTTGGCTCCGTCATAATAAAGTAATCCACCACATGCATGAACCAATTTAGCTATTTCAGGAATCTCTTTTTCAAAGATACCCAAAGTGTTAGGATTAGTCATCATGATGCCGGCTATCGTATCGTCAAGTAGAGGCTTTAAATCCTCCACATCAATGGTTCCTTCGGGAGTACTTTTCACTTCAACCACTTCCAGGCCACAAACTGCGGCACTTGCCGGATTGGTTCCATGCGCAGAGTCGGGAACAATCACTTTTGTGCGTTTCAGATCTCCGCGTTTCATATGATAAGTACGCATTGTCATCAAACCGGTAAGTTCACCGTGAGCACCGGCAAAAGGATTTAATGTGAATTCACTTAATCCCGCCATTTCGGCCAAACTTTTCTGCACATTATAATATACTTCAAGAGCACCTTGAATAGTACAGTCCGGTTGTAAGGGATGAAGAGACGTGAATTCGGGTAGGTTGCATATTTCCTCATTGATCTTCGGGTTGTACTTCATGGTACATGATCCTAAAGGATAGAAACCAGTATCCACCCCAAAGTTGTTATTGCTCATATTGGTATAATGGCGTACAACCGTCAGCTCATCCACTTCGGGCAGATTGGCAGCTTGTTTGCGTTTCAGTTGCTCTGGAATCTCAGCCAAATGATGGGTATCACAATGATTGCATGGTAATGAATACCCAATACGTCCAGGTTTGGAAAGTTCGAAAATCAGTTTTCCGTAATATCTGTTGTTCATTTCTTCAGTATGTTTATAGTTGTTTGACTATGTTCACCAACAGGTCGATCTCTTCCTTTGAACGCATCTCAGTGACACAAAATAGAAGTGTGTCTTCAGCTATTTTCAAACCTCCGAAGATACCTGCTTCGATGAATTTCTTTTGTAATAATGAAATATCAACAGTTGTTTTTACGGCAAACTCATTCAAGAAAGGTTGGTTGTGCGCCATGGCGAATTTTCCTGTAGCACACAATTCATCAGCTAGATAGTGAGCACCACTGTAACTTAGTTCATTTACTTCTTGTAGTCCTTTTTTACCCATTACAGATAAGTAAATGGTAACAAAAAGTGCCATTAAACTTTGATTGGAGCAAATATTACTAGTCGCTTTTTCGCGTCGGATATGTTGCTCGCGTGCCTGCAATGTAAGTACGAATGCCCGTTGACCATCCGCATCTGCGGTAGCTCCAACTACACGTCCCGGCATTTTACGTATTAAGGATTTGCGCGTACACATGTATCCTACGTACGGACCACCGAAGCACATCGGTATTCCCAAGCTTTGCGCATCACCTACAGCCACATCAGCATCCCATTCACCTGGAGTCTTAATGGCTCCTAAAGTAGATGCATTGCAATTCATGATGAATAATGTTTTCTTTGCATGGCAAGAATCAGCCCAACCGGTGTAATCTTCCAATGCACCGTAATAGTTGGGCGAAGCTACGATTACCCCTGCTACGTCGCCATTGGCTACCTTTGTTTCGAAATCAGCCTTATCGGTTACACCGTCTTTTTCGGCAATCCTTTCCAATTCTACTCCATGAAACTTTGCATAGGTTTCCAAAACTCTTAGGATGTTTGGATTCAGAGTAGATGAAGCAAGCACTTTATTTCTTTTACGAGCATGAGCTACTGACATCATCATGGCTTCAGCCGTAGCTGTGGGACCATCATACATGGACGCGTTCGATACTTCCATACCTGTAAGTTCAGCCATCATAGACTGAAATTCAAAGATATATTGTAGAGTACCTTGTGATATTTCAGCTTGATAAGGAGTGTATGAAGTGAGAAATTCCGAGCGTTGAAGGATATAGTTAATCACAGCTGGAGTGTAGTGATCATAACATCCGGCTCCGGTGAAACAAGTCAATGACTTGTTCTTCTCACCCAAATTTTTAAAGAATTTGCGAACTTCCGCTTCGCTCATGGTTGAAGGCAGATCGTATTCGCGTTTAAATTGTATATCGTCAGGAATTTCAGCATAAAGATCATCGAGGCTCTTCACCCCGCAGACCTTCAGCATATCCCTCATGTCATCCTCTGTATGAGGAAAATATTTATAACTCATTGGATAGTTGGGGGTATGATATTATTCTTCGATAAATTTGGTGTATGCTGCTGCATCCATTAAATTGCTTAATTCACTCTTGTCAGACAGTTTAACTTGAATAATCCAACTAGCGAAAGCATCTTTGTTTATTGATTCAGGCTTATCTTCCAGAGTCTCGTTTATTGCTTCAATCGTTCCGCTTATGGGAGAGATCAAATCGCTAGCCGCTTTTACACTTTCAACTGCGCCGAACTCTTCGCCAGCAGCTATCTCGTCGCCAACCTCAGGTAGATCCACGTATACAACATTACCTAATTGGTTTTGAGCGTAATCAGTGATACCGATAAAAGCACTATCTCCTTCAACTTTCACAAATTCATGTGACTCTGCATAAAATAAACCTTCTATAACTTTACTCATAATCGTATTATTTATTATTTCTTATAACTCTTCTTATAAAAACGTTTTTTAGTAACCACAGCATCAAAGAACTTCTTGCGGATATGTACTTTGACAGGAGTACCTAATTTAGCATATTGCACGTCAACTAGTGCCAGAGCCACACTCTTATCGATAGATATGGCATGATATCCGGTTGTCACTTCACCTATCTTTTTGTCGTCTGCGACTATTTCATATCCATGGCGGGGAACAGCCTTATCAACCAGTTCGATGCCCACTAACTTCCGTTGCACTCCCTCTTCTTTTTGCTTTACCATTACATCCTTACCGATGAACTCTTCTTTTTCAGTTTTCACAAAACTTCCGAGTCCGGCTTCAATGGGTGTAATGTCCTGGCTTAATTCGTCACCATAGAGCGGAAGTCCCACTTCAAAGCGTAACGTATCGCGACATCCCAATCCGCAAGGAACCACCTTATGTGAATCAATTAGCAAGTCCCATACTTTGTTGATGAATTTATGACTGCCATAAAGTTCAAATCCATCTTCACCCGTATATCCCGTGCGACTTACAATGATCTTCTCTCCTTCATATTCAAGTTGCTTGAACGTGTAAAAAGCAAGTTCGGCACAAGGAATGTTTAAGATATCTTCAACAGCAGACTCTGCCAACGGCCCTTGTACGGCCACTTCTCCATATTGTTCACTTTCATGAACCAGATTAATGTCAAAGCCCGTTGTATGTTGTCTCATCCAATCCACATCTTTGTCGATATTTGCAGCATTGATTACCAGAAAGAAATCATTCTCACCGCGCTTGTATACTAGTAGATCATCAACAGCACCTCCATTCGGATAAAGCATAATTCCGTAGAAAATCTTTCCGTTGGGAGCACCTGTAACGTCATTTGTGAATATATGATTTACATACTTTTCAGCGTCGGGGCCGGTGACACTCACTTCACCCATATGCGAAACATCAAATACTCCACAATCATTGCGAACTGCATTGTGTTCCGGGACGATGCCTGAATATTGAATAGGCATATCAAAACCTCCGAACGGACTGATAAGAGCACCTAAAGCTACGTGTTTGTCGTAAAGACATGTTCTTTTAATCTCTGCCATCTTTATTGAAATAATATTTTTATAAATTGCTCTAATTGTAGATTCAAAATGATATTTTCGAGTTTTACATCTTTCAATGCCTCTTTTACCGCTTCAGGAGTATAATCTATTCCTATCAGTTTGTCAAGCAGCTCATCGCCAAGATCACCTACAAGGAAATAGTCACCCATTAGGTTTACTTCCTTGATTTTGTTATTTTTAAGTTCGATGCGGACATCTATATCTCCGGCACCCTCAATTCGTTGTTTACGATTAATGCTGTATCGAGGATTGTTTCCATAAATGAAATCTTCAGTAAGATATTCACTTTCTATCTCCTCAATGACCTTTACATCCTCGTCATTTAGTTCGATGATGCCGTCACACAGATTATCGCGTACGAAATCTTTGAACTCATTCAGGCTGATATCTATGTAATTGTTTAATGTAGTGACGTGTTGTCGCACAGATTCCACTCCTTTGGAGATGAGTTTCTCGTTTGACGGAGTGATGGCACGTACCATATTTTCCATATCCGTGTCATAAAGCATGGTGCCATGTACGATGCTTTTTCCCGGTATATGATAAAAAGCATTGCCCGAAACCTTCTTTTCATTAATTGTAATATCATTTCTACCGCTACTTTGGGCATCAATGCCTAGTTGACGCAATACATCCACAACCATGTGTATGTATTTGTCGAAAGTAAACCGTACATTCTCATCTTTAGTTATGTATGAAAACATAATATTGCTCATGTCGGCATATACACATCCGCCGCCGCTTTTTCTGCGATAAGTGTGTATACCTTTCTCATGGCAATAGGCCAAATTCACCTCATTTTCTATTAATTGATTTCTTCCAAAAATAACCGTAGGATCAACCTGCCACATGAAGAATGCATCTTCTTCGTCCAAATGGCGTGCTACGAACTCTTCCATCGCTAAGTAGAAGGGGAGTTCGCGAATGTTAGCCTCAGCTAAATGTATGTATTTCATTAACTAGTAGTTATGAATAATAGTTGTATATTGTTTCTGGTTTATGTGGGACAAATATAATGCTTTATTTTTAGATGATAAATTAATGAATGAAAAAACAACTTAATTACAAAAAGATTGAAGGAACCTCAACTTTTTATACAGAAATATCAAGCAACCGTCATTCAGGTACTCTATTAGATATTAATTCGTAAGTATTTGGAATTATTGAACAACTTTTATATTTTCCTACTCAAAAAATATCATATTTTGCCATATTGATATTGCAAATATGTGTATTTTTGCAGCAAGAATGTAAATTATAATAAACATATCATGGATATAGTTGAAGAAATAGTAAAACGTGCAAAGGCCAATCGTCAACGTATTGTATTGCCCGAAGGCACAGAAGAGCGCACTTTGAAAGCTGCAGACAAAGTGTTGGCAGATGGAGTGGCTGACTTGATTATCATTGGTAACCCTGAAGAAATCAAAGGCTTGGCTGCTCAGTGGGGATTGAAAAATATTGACAAAGCTACCATCATTGATCCGATGAACAATGCGAAGAGCGAGCAATATGCTGAATATTTGGCTCAGCTTCGTGCTAAAAAAGGCATGACAATTGAAGATGCTCGCAAGAAGGTGACAGATCCTCTTTATTTGGGTTGTATGATCATCAAGAGTGGAGATGCTGACGGTCAATTGGCAGGTGCTCGTAATACCACAGGTGATGTATTGCGTCCAGCATTGCAGATTATTAAAACAGCCCCTGGGATTACTTGTGTATCAGGTGGTATGTTGCTGATCACCAAAGCAAAAGAATATGGTAAAGACGGATTGTTGGTTGTAGGCGATGTAGCTGTTACTCCGGTTCCTGATGCTAATCAATTGGCACAGATCGCAGTTTGTACAGCAAATACAGCTAAAACTATTGCCGGGATAGAAGAGCCCAAGGTCGCTTTATTGAGCTTCTCAACAAAAGGTTCTGCAAAACATGAAGTAGTTGATAAAGTAGTTGAGGCATTAGGTATTGCTAAAAAATTAGCCCCTGACTTGCAGATTGACGGAGAATTGCAAGCAGATGCAGCTCTGGTTCCATCAGTAGGTGCAAGCAAAGCTCCTGGATCTACTATCGCCGGACATGCTAATACATTGATTTTCCCTAACCTTGAAGTCGGAAATATCGGATACAAATTAGTTCAACGTTTAGGTGGTGCTATCGCTTTAGGACCTATTCTACAAGGAATTGCACGTCCTGTAAACGATTTGTCACGTGGCTGTTCAGTTGAAGATGTTTACACAATGATTGCTATTACAGCTAATCAAGCAATTGCCGCTAAAGCTGCTGAATAATAAATAGAAGTAAAAGGATATGAAAATATTAGTTTTAAATTGCGGCAGTTCGTCTATTAAGTATAAGTTGTTCGACATGGATAAAAAATCCGTAGTCGCACAAGGTGGTATAGAAAAAATCGGGTTGGAAGGATCATTCCTGAAGATTACTTTGCCCGACGGTTCCAAGAAGATTTTTGAAAAAAGCATACCCGAACATACTACGGGTGTTAAATTCATACTCGACATATTAGTAAGCAAAGAATACGGTTCTATCAAATCTTTGGAAGAGGTTAATGCCGTTGGTCACCGCGTATTGCATGGAGCCGAAAAACTTACAAAATCAATGTTGGTTACCGATGCAGTTATCAAGCAGGTTGAGGCTTGTAGCGTGCTGGGACCATTACATAATCCGGCTAACTTGAAAGGTATTCGCGCCATTACTGATGTATTGCCTAATGTCCCTCAAGTAGCTGTGTTTGATACGGCATTCCATCAAACTATGCCTGATTACGCCTATATGTATGCACTTCCTTATGACTTGTATGAGAAATATGGTATACGTCGTTACGGCTTCCACGGAACATCACACAGATACGTTTCAAAACGTGTTTGCGAATTCTTGGGCATCAAAGCTGAGGGTACTAAGATCATCACTTGCCATATCGGTAATGGAGGATCAATCAGTGCAGTTAAAGATGGTAAATGTATGGATACATCTATGGGATTAACTCCTTTGGAAGGTTTGATGATGGGTACACGTTGCGGCGATTTGGATCCTGCTGCTGTCACTTTCATTGAACAGAAAGAAGGTTTAAGTCCACAAGAAATGGATACTTTGATGAACAAGAAATCAGGTATTTTAGGTGTTTCCGGAGTATCATCGGATATGCGTGAACTTGATGCTGCTGTTAAAACCGGCAACAAACGCGCTATATTGGCTGAGAAAATGTATTACTATCGCATTCGTAAATATATCGGTTCTTATGCTGCTGCAATGGGCGGTGTAGATATTATCTTATTTACAGGAGGTGTTGGTGAAAACCAATCCAAGTGTCGTGAAGAGGCTACAAAGGGACTCGAATTCATGGGAGTGAAGCTTGATATCGAGAAGAACTTGCAGATTCATGGAGAAGAAGCTGTCATATCAACAGCTGATTCAAAAGTGAAAGTTGTGATTATTCCTACCGATGAAGAGTTGACAATTGCTACAGATACTTACGATATCGTACTAGGAAAGTAAGGTATTTTATAAAATAAAAGTGATGCCCTGAATCTCATAAATATGAATTCAGGGCATTCCTATAATATCGTTTACTGAAAAACACAGGTTGAAATTTTCTTAATCTGATTTGTATTTGATTCAATAATGTACTATTTTTGCCGTAGTCATTAAAAATATAAGAATATGACAAAGAACAGAAAGAGCCTTTCTATATATCTAATAATGATTATTCTTTTCAGTTTCTTAATCTTTGTTGCCTTAAAGAGTGGAATACACCTTAACAAATTAAGTATACCGGCTGAGACGAATGTCACAACGACATCCTTTCAAATGTTTGGTCATATTATCAAAGATAATTTGAGATCATCACTAATGGTCTTACTGATACAGATAATAGTCATCCTTTTTGTTTGTCGTATTTTTTCTTCATTATTTAATTACATGGGGCAGCCGGGAGTTATCGGTGAGATTGTTGCCGGTATCGTTTTAGGTCCATCCTTTCTAGGACATTTCTTTCCGGGCGCATTCAGTTTCATCTTTTCCAAGGCATCTTTAGAAAATGTACACATGATAAGCCAGATCGGACTTATCCTGTTTATGTTTGTCATAGGGCTTGAGGTTGATTTTAAAATGCTGAAGAATAAGATCAATGAGACGTTGGTAATCAGCCATGCCGGCATTTTGGTCCCTTTCTTCTTAGGTATTGTAGTTTCTCATTATGTTTATCAGCAATACGCTGCGCAATTAACGTCTTTCCTCCCATTTGCTTTATTTATAGGTATTTCAATGAGTATCACGGCCTTTCCCGTATTAGCTCGAATTGTGCAGGAACGTGGACTGACATATACACCTTTGGGAGTGCTCTCTATAGCTTCTGCTGCGAATGATGATGTGACAGCTTGGTGTATATTGGCGGTAGTTATAGCAGTGGCAAAAGCCGGTACCTTTGTAAGTTCATTGTTTGCTATTGGTTTCACTCTACTATATATCTTATTTATGTTTTTTGTTGTCCGTCCCTTTTTCCGTAAAGTGGGTAAGATGTATGCAAACAGCGAGGTCGTAAATAAGAACTTTGTAGGCTTTATTTTTCTTACGTTGATAGCATCTTCCGCACTAACAGAAGTGATCGGAATTCATGCGTTGTTCGGCGCCTTTATAGCAGGAGTTGTCATGCCACCCAGTCTGGGATTTCGTCATATCATGATGGAAAAGGTAGAAGATGTTACTTTGGCTTTTTTCTTGCCGCTCTTTTTTGCATATACAGGTTTGAATACAAATATATTGCTTATTAATAGCGGAGCCATGTGGGGCGTTTGTGCGATGTTTATTGCTATAGCTATTATTGGAAAGTTCGGCGGATGTGCTGTTGCATCAAGATTAATGGGCGAAACGATGCATGATAGTCTGACCATTGGAATACTCATGAATACGCGAGGATTGATGGAACTTGTTGCTTTGAACATAGGTTATGAAATGGGTATTCTTCCTCAGCCGATATTTGCAGTGTTGGTGGTGATGGCATTGGTTACAACTTTTATGACTACTCCGGCTTTGCATTTGATAACTAAGTTTTTTGCTAAAAAGAAAACAATCGTAAAAGGGCATCCACAGAATTTGATGCTCAGCTTCGGTCTCCCTGAGAGCGGTCCCAATCTTTTGTCCGTTTACCGCTTGTTGTTCGGCGAAAAGGTACAGAAGAAGCATATTATAGCTACCCATTTTACACAGGGAACCGATCTTAATATGGTGACAGCCGAACATTATGCTCGTGACAGCTTCCGACCGGTGATTGATGAGGCAAGTAAGGATGGCATTCAATTAAACAAGCGCTACAAACTGACGGATAATATTGTAGATGAAATCGTAACAGTAGCCAACAACGAGAATGTAGAGTATCTGTTGATCGGTTCTGCTTATGGATTGATGGAGACTGATGCGAAAAAGGTTCCTGCAAATAAAGGAACGAATTATTTCTCTTCCATATTGAAAAGTATTCGAGAAAAGTCTTTTGCATTTTCAGGAATAATACTTACAGAGAAAACGCAAGAGATACTAAGACGTGCAGAGTGTACTGTGATCATTCTTATTAGTAAACGTAAAGTTAGTAAGATGTCGAATATTTCGATAATTATCGATAGCGAAACTGATTGTAAGCTCTTGGATTTTGTAGAGGATATCTTACAGTCTGTTCAAGCCGTACGCATATACCAATTGAGAGATATAAAGGACTCCGAATGTAGCAAACGTATAGATAAGCTGTTGGTGGATAATCCTGAAAAGGTAGGGTTGCATCAATATCGTCTTTTAAGTGAATTGGTGTTTACTCGTATGTCGGGTCATTTGATCATGTCATCTTATGATGTTTGTCGTGAAATGTTGAAACTATATAAACCCTCAGATAAATTGCAATTACCATCCTATTTGAGTGTACGTTTCAAAGACTCATCAGTAGGCTCCAAAGATAAGATCGTTTGATGCATCGACTATTACAATAACCGAAACAAGTCGTTTTTGATTTTACCCTTCATCCTTCATATCCCTTTATCCATCGGCGTTCCCGAATGAACGAATGAAGGCACCGTTTCGGTTTCTCCCTTCATTTGTAATGCTATTCACCTTATCAACTAGGTAGTAAATCCTTGGTATCTCCATTGCCTATTTTCGGAATGAAGTAATGCATTTCTTCTGTTTACCGTTTTCATTTTTATTTTCTACGGTTGTAGAAATCATGTTTTACATAGGTTAAACATGTTTTTTACAACTGTGGCACTTAGGTTTAACCTTTGTAAAACATTGGTTTCAAAACGAAGAGATGAAAAAATGTAAGTATAAACTCGGTGCTTTGCCTATATGAATCATTTAAAAATTCACCTACGTTATCTTGATAATTTCGGAGGAAACTGCTATTTTATGAAGGGCGAAAATGAAACGGAGCCTTCATTCGTTCATCTCGGAAACCCTATCAGCAAAGGGATATGAAGGATGAAGGGGCTTTTCATGTTCTACATGTAATAGAATATAAGGTTGGTGAAGAGATATTTTCAAAGACTCAATTGAATATAATTCATCACACGTATATAACGTTAAGTAGTAGAAAATAAAAGTCTCTGAAAGATAAAAATACCGGCGGCAATTATTTCTAAAAGCCGCCGGTATAATAAATATCCTTGTAATGAAAGATCAATATCCTATATTCTGCGTATAAACTCCGGATGTACCTCCAGCATATTGAATCTGAGTATAAGGAATTGGACAATACTCATCATGGTTAGTATCAAACTTTGCATTAGCATAATAAGCTGATACATTTGCTTCACGAAGATAGTATGGTGTCAATACACTTTTGGCAATGCCCCAACGAATAAGATCGAAGAAGCGCTGTCCCTCCATCGCAAATTCCAAACGACGTTCCCAACGTACTGCTTGACGAGCATAACTTTGTGTCCAGTTATCAGCAGGATAAGTAGCAACATCACAATTGGTAGCCCAATCTTTAATCAAACTCATTGTTCCTACACTTCCGGCACGATTACGAATTTGATTAACAATAGCTCTAGCATCATCTATATTATTATTTAGCTCTACTTCAGCTTCAGCTTTTAATAATAAAATGTCTGGATAACGCAGTTCAATTTGATCAGTTGTTGTTCCATAAAACGGGTCTACATGAACATATTGGGTACTGTTTGGAGAAACACATTCTTTGAGGGACGCATAATCACCATAAACAGCTCTGTTACGAATCCAGGTCGTATGATAAATAGTATCTGTATCGTATTTGTATGGATACCCCGGCATAGCCACTGTATGATAAAGGCGAGGATCAACTTCGCTATTTTTTGTAGAATAATTATAATCCGCATTATAATAACCGTCAAAATCTGGTAGACCATTCTTTGTTTTAAAAGCATTAACCAAATCTTGAGATGGTTTGTGAAAATCGCAACCTCCGCAACCTTGTGGCCAATTAAGTACATTACCCCAGTTTAAACGCCCAAATTTAGTTCCATCATTGCGGGAGAATTGAATAGACCAAATACTTTCAACTCCATTCTCAATACCGCCATCAGCAGTAGGTAAGAAGTTAGAAGCGAAATTAGGTTGTAAGCTATATTTCCCGCTATTAATTACGGCATTGGCATAATCCAAAACTTTTTGCATATAAGTAGTATTGATTGTGCCACTAAATACATTTGTATTATCTCCTTCTGGATAAGCGCGCCAGGCATATACTTTAGCAAGATAGGCTGCAGCTGCATATTTGGTCGGGCGTGCTACTTCGCTTTGAGTTGTAGGTAACACCTTGTAAGCATCTTCTAAATCAGTAGCGATTTTACCCCATAAACTATCATTGGAATAGGCTCTATTGCTAACTTTTGCATAATCGTCGGTAGACACTGTTTCGTCGATATAAGGAACAAACTTAAAAAGAATTTTCAATTTATAATAAAAATGCGCGCGAAGGAATTTCATTTCTGCTATTTCTTCATTTTTAGTAGCGTAATTCGATTCGGTTGCATTATTTAGTGATGCTAAAGCAACGTTGCAGCGTTTAACTCCTATATACAAGTGATACCACATTTCATCTAAACCATCTGTGGTAGAATTAACTCCTTCAGAAATTTCGAAGTGATGGTAGAAATCACAATCACTTTCATCACGTCCACCTTTTTTTGCATCATCCGAGCGAACATTTCCATAAGGCCACAAATCGAATGGGAATGTATAATGATCATTTCCTAAGGTAGCATAAGCTGCTGTTACGAGTCCTTCTATTTGACTGGGCTCTGTCACAAATTCATCAGATGCAACTGCTGTAGGATCGTTATTCAGAAAAGAATCACCACATCCGGTTGACAATATTGTGACTCCAATTAATATACTATATATTATTGCTTTCATTTTAGTATGTATATTCATTTGTCTAAAAGATTAAAATGTTAATTGAATACCAGCTGTCAATGATGTTGGGATAGGATATCCCCAACTACCAGACTCTGGATCGGTGGCCGTAAAACTCTTTGATTTGATAGTTAGCAAATTCTGTGCATTTAAATAGAATCGGCAACTTTGAATGCTACATTTTTGTGCTATATTATTCGGAAGAGAATATCCGAATTGAAGGGTACGTAGTTTTAAGTAACTACCATTTTCAATATAATAGGTAGAGAGACGTCCCTCATTGTTATTGTTTGTGTAAGTCAAAGCTGGGATAGAAGAATTTGTATTGGTAGGGCTCCAAGCATTCAGCAAACGCACGCCTTTGTTTGATCCGGTTTCGCTAACTGAATAGAAGTCTGTAGAAAATTTTTCCTGATTGTAATAATCTACGTTGATAACACTTTGCCAAAACATCATCATATCAAAATTTTTCCAACTCAAGTTAATAGTTACTCCATAGGAGAAATCGGGTGTTGGATTATAAATCCACGTTTGGTCTTTTTCATTGATTACGCCATCCCCGTTCACATCTGCATAACGAATGCGACCTAATCCAGGAGCGATAAATCCTGAAGCATAGGTATATTTTGAATTGTATTGATCAACTTCCGCTTGACTCTTAAAGATACCATCGGCTACATAACCATACATAGAATTATAGGTATGTCCGATGATATTATCATTACTTCCATTGCCACCATAGTTATTAATTACCGATGCAGGAACACTCGTAACCTTGTTGCGATATAAGTCAACAACGCCATTTACATCCATGTGAATTCCATTACTTAAGGTCTTGCGAAAGCCTAATGAGGCTTCAAAACCATTATTTCTCATTGATGCGCCATTTACATATTGAGATCCTCCGTCACCAATTGCTCCAATATAGCCTGGGCTTAATAAGATACCAGAGGTCTTCTTCCAATAAATATCGGCACTACCATAGATCGATTGATTTAATAGATTATAATCTAAGCCAAGATTGTACTGGGTAGTTGCTTCCCATTTTAAATTGGCATTAGCACGTTGTGTTTGTTTATAGCCCGAAGCTAAAGCTCCTGAACCAGTGCCATTCATGTCATAAGAGGTATAATTGGGCGCATCCCATGTTGGATCGGCAATACCATAAGCCGGTTCCCATTTGCCACGACTTGCATAATTATCGATTCCATCCTGATTACCCGTTTTTCCCCAAGATGCTCTTAGTTTTAAATCATCAATCCATCTTAAATTATTATGAATGAAGCTTTCGTCAGAAAGGCGCCAACCTAAAGTAACAGCCGGAAAGGTACCGTATCTATTATTTGAGCCGAAACGGCTTGATCCATCGCGACGTAGAGTAAAGGAAGCTAAGTATTTTTCAGCATAATTATAATCCAATTTTGTAAAATAAGATGCTAATGTATTAACACCTGCGTTACCACTAACAGAGGAGTCGCCTGTACCAGCATCAGGCCACATGTAATCTTCACTTTCAATGGCATAACCATCCTTATATGCCTGATAATATACGGCAGATTTTCGTTGGGCCTCCATACCTACCAATAATGCAAAATTATGTTTTCCTAATTGCACATTATAGTTTGCAGTATTAGACCAGTTCCATTGTGTATCGTGGTCTTGAGTAAGTGTACAGCGGGTAAGTGAATTACTCAAATAACCATTTGTATAACTGTAAGTCAAACTACGTAAAAAATATTGAGTATAATCAAGTCCAAAATTACTACGTAGCTCTAATCCTTTGATTGGCTTGATTGAAATATATGCATTACCAAGCATGCGCCAGTTCTTTTGTCTGTTATTCCGATTGTCATAAAGTAACCTCAGCGGGTTGTTACGATCATTCATGCCGGAAGCTGGACCGCCCCATCCTCCTGTTTCTGTATGTACAGGAATAATAGTAAGGGCTTGTAAGGCTAAATTCTGAACATTATTATCTACATTAGTAGAATAGGATGTGCTAAAATTTTCTCCTACAGTTATTAAATCGCCTAGTGGTTTGTAAGATGTATTAATACGTCCTGAAATGCTGTTATAATCAGTGTACTTAATAATGCCTTTATTATCTTTATATCCTAAAGAGAATAAAGAACTGCTTTTATCTGTAGCATTACTAATTGCCACATTATAATTTTGGATCGCACCTGTATTGGATATTGCTTTAAACCAATTGGTATCTGATGCTTTCATTGTTTTATTCGCATCTATATAGCCATCGTATTTACCATATGACATTGAGTTAAGTACGGGGTTGGAGTAATCTTTATTCCAATCAAAAACATAACTTAACCCATTCGAATTAGGATCTGTTCCACAATTTGTATATGCCTTGAACATTGCATCACCATATTGTTGCGTGTTACATACGTCCATATGTTTTGCATAGTATGAAGCGGTATAAGAGGCATTAAAATCAATTTGCGTTTTACCTTTTTTGCCACGTTTTGTTGTAACAATGATGACGCCATTTGCAGCACGTGCACCATAAATAGATGCAGAAGCAGCGTCTTTCAATACTTGTATGCTTTCAATGTCGTTTGAGTTAAGAGATTGAAGTCCTGTTTTAGTAGGAACTCCGTCAATAATATATAAAGGATTATTATCATTCATAGTACCTACTCCGCGGATTCTGATTGTAGCACTGCTGGAAGGAGACCCATCGTCAGTAATAGTCATACCGGCGACTTTGCCTTGTAACGCCTGCATAGGATCAGAGGCAGGTATTGTTTTCATTTCGCTGACATTGACAACCGCCACTGAACCAGTTAAGTCGGCCTTTTTTTCTGAAGTATATCCGGTTACGACCACCTCGTCCATCAATTTGGCATCTTCTTCTAGTACAATATTCATAAGAGGTTGCGCCTTTACAGTCATTGTTTTATATCCCATATAAGATATAGTTAACATCGCGTCTTCAGATACAGAAATGGTAAATTTCCCATCAAGATCAGTCACAGTGCCATTTCCGGAAGTTCCTTTTTCAAATACTGAGACTCCAATAATCGGTCCATCTGCTTTAGAGGTGACGGTTCCACTAATTTTAAGTTTCTGTCCATATGCAGAAGCTAAGCACCCGAACAGAATACATACACACATAAAAAGTGTCTTTCTCATAATAATAAATGTATTAGTTTTAAAAATTGCTACAAAGAAATGCATATTTGAAGATTGAGGCTAAAAAAAATGATTCAAATGTTGACAAATTTGATGCATCATATAATTTAATTTGTACTAATTCATTTGCTGATAATTATTTCCATCTTTATTTTTAGGATAGTAGGATCGCACTTTACAGAAAAGAAATGATGCAACAAAAATTGCATTATTTGGAACAATTATTATATTGACGAATACTGTGCATACAGTATCTTTGCTCTATACAAAATCAAATCAAAACAATACTATAGAAAATGGGAACACATCTATTTAATTTAAGAAACTTATCAATTCTTTTATTCTCAATTCTTTTATCTTCATGTAGGCTAATGCATAGAGAATTGATTTTAGAGCATATCGGAGAGAACAGAGTTGTTCTTCATGCACAATCATCTTGTAAATATCTTCTTTTACCTATTGAAGAGGCTGCTAAAGAATCGAAGCTAAATATTTTTTCTAATGGTAAAACCGACCAAACCATATATGTACATTTAGCATTAAGTAAAATTGATTATTGGGTTCCACTGGATTTATCAAAATATACAGGTAAAAATGTTACAATAGATATTCAACAATCAACCGATAGTGCACTTTGTTGGAAAAAATTAAAATTATCTGATACATTTGATGTAAAAAATACAGAGCGATTCAGACCTGTTTTTCACCATACGCCTCTATATGGATGGATGAATGACCCGAATGGAATGGTTTATTTGAATGGTGAATATCACCTTTTCTATCAATACAATCCTTATGGCTCTAAGTGGGGAAATATGCATTGGGGACATGCTGTAAGTAAAGATCTTGTAAATTGGAAAGAGCTTCCGATAGCCATTGCTCCTGATAGTTTAGGAAGTATTTTTTCAGGAAGTTGCGTTATTGATAAAAACAACACATCTGGTTTTGGTAAAGAGGCGATGGTTGCTTTCTACACATCTGCGGGAAAGCATCAAGTTCAGAGTATGGCCTATAGTATTGATGGGGGGCGTACTTTTACAAAGTATGCTAAAAATCCTATATTGACTTCGACAAATCCAGATTTCAGAGATCCAAAAGTCTTTTGGTATGCAAATGGGAAAAAGTGGATCATGGTTTTGGCTGTTGGGCAAGAAATCCAAATTTATTCATCTAATAATATGAAAGAGTGGAAATATGAAAGCTCGTTTGGTAAAGGTCAAGGCGCTCATGGTGGTGTTTGGGAATGTCCGGACTTAATTCAATTACCGATAGATGGGAATAATAGGAATAAAAAATGGGTGCTAATCTGTAATATTAATCCTGGAGGTATATTTGGAGGTTCTGCAACACAATATTTTGTTGGCGATTTTGATGGTAAAACTTTCAAAAATGAATCGGAGCCTAATATAATTAAATGGATGGATTTTGGGAAAGATCATTATGCAACTGTAACTTGGAACAATGCACCTGACGGGCGCCATATTGCATTAGCATGGATGAACAACTGGCAGTATGCAAATAATGTTCCAACGATGCAATTCCGTAGTTCGAATTCAATTCCACGCGATTTAAGTTTATATACGCACGATGAGAATATCTATCTGGCAAGTACACCTTCACCTGAAATGGAATCTTTACGGAAAGATAAGAAAGATGTGAAATCATTTCAAGTTAAAGATTTGTATAACTTGAATTCTTTATTGGAGCATAATGCAGGGGCATATGAACTAAATATAGACTTAAAAAACATTTCTGCTGAAGTTCTCGGGTTTAAGCTCTTTAATTCACAAGGAGAATCTGTAGACTTTTGTTTAGATGAAATTGAAAATAAGTTTTCAATAGATAGAACGAAGAGTGGTATCACAAATTTTAGTAAAGATTTTGCAACAGTTACCTCCGCACCGATAGAAAAATCCAAGAATTTTAATCTGCGAATATTTGTAGATAGATCCTCTATTGAGTGCTTTGGCAATGGTGGAAAATTTGCCATGACAAATCTTGTCTTTCCTAACAAACCATATAATAGAATTAGTTTCTATGCAAAAGGAGGAATTTACAATGTCGATTCACTGAAGATATATACTCTCAGATAGTAAAAAATAATAATAAAATAAATAATGAAAAACAAATTAAATGCATTAAAACTAATCCCTGTGATGTTCTGTTTCTTCGCGATGGGGTTTGTGGATCTGGTAGGCATTGCGACAAATTATGTAAAAGCTGATTTGAGTCTATCTGATACAGAAGCAAATATATTCCCTTCCATGGTGTTTTTTTGGTTTCTGATTTTCTCTGTACCAACAGGTATATTAATGAATCGGATCGGAAGAAAGAAAACGGTATTATTGAGTCTTGTTATTACATTGTTGGCATTACTTGTACCTATTATAAACCATTCATATGTGAGCATGCTAATCACGTTCTCATTATTAGGAATAGGAAATACATTGATGCAAGTATCTCTTAATCCTCTAATTTCCAATATCGTGAATGGGGGAAAATTAGCAAGCTCATTGACTCTGGGGCAGTTCATAAAAGCTATTGCCTCATTTGTTGCACCTATTCTTGCAGCTTGGGGAGCAATTGAATTTTCTTATTGGCAAATTCTATTTCCTATTTTTGCCCTTGTTACGATTATAGCTTTTGTTAGTCTTAGCACAACATCTATTGAAGAAAAGAAATTTGATGGGAAAAATTCGAGTTTTAGAGAATGCTTTGCTTTGTTAGGTGATAAACTCATTTTATTATCATTCCTTGGTATTATGTGTCATGTTGGTATTGACGTGGGAACCAACGTCACTGCTCCAAAAATTTTAATTGAGCGTTTAGGCATGACCTTGACTGATGCCGGATATGCAACTAGTGTCTATTTCCTTTTCCGTACTATCGGATGTTTGTCTGGAGCATTCATTCTTGCTAAAATGTCTGGGAAAACTTTTTTCATTATAAGTACTATCATAATAACAATTGGTATGAGTGGGCTATTCTTTGTAGACACAAAGATGACTATTTATGCATGTGTAGCATTAATTGGTTTCGGTAATTCAAATGTATTCTCTATAATATTCTCTCAGGCATTGCTTTATAAGCCTAATAAGCAAAATGAAGTTTCGGGTTTAATGATTATGGGATTGTTTGGTGGTACTATATTCCCTCTTGTCATGGGTATTTTGTCCGATATAATGTTGGCCCAGATTGGTGCTGTTTTAGTAATGTTTGCTGGAGTTGTTTATCTTTTATATTTAATAAGAAGCATTAAATTTTAATATAATGAATAATATGATTGTTGGATTAGGTGAAGCTCTCTGGGATATGCTTCCCAATGGGAAGAAAATAGGTGGAGCACCTGCAAATTTTGCTTATCATGTATCACAACTTGGTTTTGAGAGTTGTGTAGTGAGCGCTATTGGTAACGATGAATTAGGTGGTGAAATACTTGATATTTTTAATAAAAAGAATCTGAGATATCAATTAGATAAAGTTGATTTCCCTACCGGGACGGTTCAAGTGGTACTAGATAATAAAGGTGTACCTTGTTATGAAATTAAAGAAGGGGTTGCTTGGGATAATATCCCATTCACAGAAGCTTTACAAAATCTTGCCCGTTCGACAAGTTCTGTCTGTTTTGGTTCACTGGCGCAACGCAATACAATGTCCAGAGAAACTATAAATCGTTTTCTTGATGCAATGCCTGACGGAGAAGGGCAATGCAAGATTTTTGATATAAATCTTCGTCAAAACTTTTACAACAAAGAAATAATTGAAAATTCATTTAACAAGTGCAACATTTTAAAAATAAATGATGAAGAAATGATTGCAGTATCTCATATGTTCGGTTATCAAGATATTAATCTTCAAGATACTTGTTGGAAGTTAATTACTAAATATAATTTGAAGATGCTGATTTTAACTTGTGGAACAAATGGAAGCTATGTTTTTACACCGGGAGAGGTTTCTTTCCTTGAAACACCAACAGTTGATATTGTAGACACTGTGGGAGCTGGCGATTCATTCACAGCTGCATTTTGCGCTTCTATTTTAAAAGGTCAATCAATTCATGAAGCCCATAAGTTAGCAGTAGATGTTTCTGCATATATATGTACACAAAGTGGAGCCATGCCCTTACTTCCTGAAGCACTAAAAGGACGATTAAAATAACGATTAAAATGGTCTAATAGTTATAATGTACAGGTTCCTTCTGGAGCATTTGTTGCAGATGCTCCTACTTTTTTTTATCTTTGTATCTTTCAATCAATCTTAAAATGAAATACACAATCTTCTGTATCTTGTTTGCGCTCACGCTTCTGCCATCATGCAAGAAAGATTCTCCCAAGTATATTATAGGTGTATCTCAATGCAGCGATGACGAGTGGAGACATAAAATGAATGATGAAATACTTAGAGAAGCATTTTTTTACAATGGTGTGAAGATTGAAATACGCACTGCTAGAGACAATAATCAAAAGCAGGCAGACGATATTCGTTACTTTATCAATAAAAAAGTAAACCTCTTGATTGTTGCTCCTAATGAAGCCGTACCGATAACGCCTATTGTTGAGGAAGCATATAATAAGGGAATCCCTGTAATTGTGGTAGATCGCAAAATACTTTCTGACAAATATACCGCCTTTGTTGGAGCAAATAACTATGAAATAGGTAAAGCTGTAGGCAACTATGTTGCAACACGACTTAGGGGAAAGGGTAATATTGTAGAGCTGACAGGGCTAAGCGGGTCAACACCAGCCATTGATCGTCATCAAGGATTTATGAGTGCTATCAGTAAATATCCTTTTATCAAATTGAGGTATAAAGAAGATGCGGGATGGCTTCAACTTCAAGCAAAAAAGAAAATGGATCTTATACTAACTCATTCACAAAAGATTGACGTAGTTTTTGCTCAGAATGATCGTATGGCGTGGGGAGCCTACTTATCTGCACAAAAACAAAGAAAAGAAAAAGGAACTACTTTTATAGGAATAGATGCCCTCCCAGGTAAAGACTATGGCATAGACTTAGTGCTGAGAAATATATTGGATGCAACATTCATCTATCCTACGGGTGGTGATCGCGTGATGCAAATTGCTATGAGTATACTTGAAAAGAAAAAATTCCCTCGAGAAACTATTCTCAGTACTGCTATTGTTGATAAGACTAATGCTCGTGTAATGAAGTTGCAAACCGACCATATTGTTGAAAATGAAAAAAAAATAGCACTTTTAAATGCACATATAGATAATTATCTGACTAGCTATAAAAATCAAAAAACTATTTTATATGGAAGTTTTGTGTTCCTAATACTTTTTACGGGGATGTCTTTAATTTTATGGAGGTCCTTGTGCACAAAAAATATATTGAATAAAGAATTATCAAAACAAAATGATGAAATTACCGACCAAAAAGAACAATTAGAACAGCAACGCGACCAGCTGATTAATTTGTCTAAACAATTAGAGAAGGTTACGAATGCTAAACTGACATTTTTCACTAATATCTCACATGATTTCCGTACACCTTTGACATTAGTTGCAGATCCTTTAGATCAACTTATTGAAGACAAAAGCTTAACCAATAAGCAAAAACAATTACTGAATCTGATAAAAAAGAATGTTAATATATTATTACGTCTAGTAAATCAAATTTTAGATTTTCGGAAATATGAAAATGGTAAACTTGAATTAAAATTTAATAAAATCAATTTAGCTACATCATTTGACGAATGGAATTTAGCCTTCAGCGGAATTATTCGAAAAAAGCATATAAAATTTGTTTTCACGATTCTTCCAAATACGGATTTTCATGCCGTAGTTGATGAAGAAAAATTAGAGAGGATTCATTTTAATTTGCTATCAAATGCACTTAAGTTTACCCCTGAAAACGGTAAGATAGATATAAATCTTACTACGACAGAATATGAGGGGATAAAGTATTTGCGTTTTACTATTTCTAATACAGGTTCATTCATATTAGCAGAACATGTTCAAAATATATTTGAGCAATTCTATACAATAGATACACATCATGAAGGATCAGGCATAGGGCTGGCCCTTGTTAAAGCATTTGTCGAGATGCATAAAGGTCATATTAAAGTTAAAAGCGATGAGAAGCTAGGTACAAGCTTTATTGTGGACTTACCTTTTGAGCAATCTTCATTTAATACTGAAGTTTTATCTCCAATTGCTTATTTAAATACTCAACAAGAATTATTAGAAGAATCGAATAAAATTGATGATGATGAAATTCAATCGGAAAGTACTGAGACAATACTAATAATTGACGATAATTACGATATTCGTTTTTATATCCATCAATTACTTAAACAGAATTATGCAGTTCTTGAAGCTAAAGATGGAGAAGAAGGTATTTTTAAGGCTATGAAATACGTGCCGGATGTAATTATTAGTGACATAATGATGCCCGGAATTGATGGCATTGAGTGCTGTCGTCGTTTGAAAAATGAATTGAGGACTTGTCACATACCTATAATTCTTCTTACAGCATGTTCCCTTGATGAGCAGCGAATTGATGGCTTTGAAAATGGAGCAGACTCATATATCTCTAAACCATTCAATTCAAAAGTACTGATAGCACGAGTAAAAAACCTTATTGATGAGAGGAATAGACTAAAACAGTCATTTGACAAAAATAATACCCTTGAAAAAGGAGAAGTATGTGATATGGATAAAGTCTTTGTTGAAAAATTCAATAAACTGATTGAGTGTCATATGAGTGATTCAAATCTCAATGTAGAAGAATTAGGTAAAGATATGGGATTTAGTAGAGTGCAATTATATCGCAAGATAAAAGCTCTTACAAACTATGCACCTAAAGAGTTACTCAGAGTAGCTCGTTTAAAAAAATCATTTGCAATTATCTGTTCTTCAAATAAGACAATAGCGGAAATTTGTTATGAAGTCGGATTTACCTCTCCATCCTATTTTAGTAAATGTTTTAAGGAATATTTTGGAGAAAATCCAACAGAGCTTTTGAAAAGAGCTAGAAAATCAGAGCCATCTAAATAATGCTTTTATTGTAGTAATAGTCTTGCTCTATAAGTAATTATTGCTGTGTATCGTCCTAAAAAAGGGTGACTGGTTAAACTTAAAAATCCGATCCTAGGCTGTCCCAATAAAATACATTAAGTAGTTCTATAAGGAAAAGCAGAGATATTAAAAATTGATGTTCATTTTGTCAACTATATCGAATTTTGATAGATTGTTTACTAAAAAATCAATTAATACTTTTGATGAAATGGATTGTTTGAGTTTGCCAAAACAAACAGTTCGTTCCATCAACTGAACGGGATGAAATTCCAAAAAATTCCTTTTAAATAAAGGAATAAAGTGGAAAATGTAATGAATTATAACAGATCATCGAGCCGAATGTGCTTACTAAAATTGTGGATTCCCTGAACCCTCCAAATTGTCTAGTCCTGATAAAGGTTGACCATAAAATTAAATAAAATGGAAGAGAGTAAATGTAAAAAAGAGAAAGATTTTATAAGATTTAGACCACCGTATCCCTTCAAAGTAAGACAAGGCGCTTTAAGAGATATGTTATCAGGAATGAGTTATAGTGATATAGCGAAAAAATATTCTCTAAGAGATACAAGCCTTTTATCTCATTGGAAGCGTACCTTTGTAACTAATCATCCCACTAACAAAACAATATCTAAGATAATGATACATAGGAAGACTAAAAATGTGGAGTTGACAGGTCAAGAAAGTGAGCTTCAAGAGAAGATCAAAGAGCTTGAACGCTCGATAAATGAGCGAGACAAGTTACTTCGAGCCAAGACGATAGAGTGCAATGACGAGCGTATTACCAAAGAGATGTACAAGAAGATGATAGATATAGCCGAGGAGCACTATAATATCCATATCGTAAAAAAACATGGAGCCAAGTAGTGTTTTTAGAACATGATGAGAAGAAAGAAAGTATACATCATTGTTGTTCACTGCTTGGCTATAGTAAGCAGTCTTATTATAAGCATTTGAAGACACAAGAGAAAGTAGCCCTCTATGACTATATCATACTCAATAAAGTAAAATTAATCAGAGAGGATCTACCGGTACTGGGAGGTCGCAAATTATTCTATATGGTTCGTAAAGAACTGTCGGGTAACATCCCTATAGGTCGTGACGCCTTCTTTAACCTGCTTAGAGAGTATAAGTTGTTGGTCCATAGGAAAAGAATAGTCAAACCGATCACGACGCTATCCTGGCACCATTATAATAAGTACCCCAATTTAATACGTGATCTAATTCCATCCTCTCCTAATGAGTTATGGGTAACGGATATAACGTATGTTACCTCACAAGAGGGTATATTTTACTATTTAAGCTTGGTCACTGACGCTTATAGCCGTAAGATAATAGGTTGGTATATCTCCGCTGATTTAAGTATGGATGGGCCGTTGCATGCATTGGAAGAGGCCTTTCATGACCTGCCGAAAGGAGTGTATCCGATCCATCATTCGGATAGAGGAGTACAATATTGCTGCAATGCGTACGTAAAGAGGCTGAAAGATGCCGGACTACAAATAAGTATGACAGAGGGTGGAAATCCCCGAGAAAATGCGATTGCCGAACGAGTCAATGGCATACTTAAGGATGAGTGGCTGAATAAGTTGAGCTTAACCTTTATCGAACAAGCAAGGGTTGTTCTAGCTAAGGTTAAATATCTATAATAATGAACGTCCGCATGATAGCTTAAACATGATGACCCCACAAGAAGCTTATTCTTGCAACGGACCGATAAAAAGAACTTGGAAAACATATTATAAAAATAGGAAGGAGGTGGACAACATGAACATTGTTTTTTAGTATATTCGCTTTTCCTTTTAGCTTTGTGAATTCACAAAGCTAAAAGGAAACTCCAAATAGGATTTCCTTACATAACTACTTAATGTATTTTATTGGGACACCCTAGGATAGGATTTTTAAGTCTAACCAGTCAACCTTTTTTAGGACGATACAAATTGGATGAGAAAATGAAACGGAGCCTTCATTCGTTCATCTCGAAACACCCATGAGCAAAGGGATGTGAACGATGAAGGGACTTTTCATATTTTGGATATTGTGTGTAAGTACAAGATTGAAGCTAATCATATTTAAGATTGAATCAACTTATTTCTGATATCTTTCTTTATTAAGAATTCTGCATATTCCCAATCATCCATTGTATCAAGGTCGACACTTGCATTTTGTGGCATTACATACTTCTTGTTCTTGATAAATGCAGATAATGGTTTGGCTTTGAGTGCCTGGATGTTCATTACATACACTGCACCATTGTATTCATAGACCGTTGGGCAATCTTGACGACGGGTGAAATGACCTTCAAGAATGTGTTTCAGATATCCGTCTTTGTCTTCTTGAAACATTACGTAATAAGGATTGGTCTTTGCCTCGTTTACAGATACCACCATGTCACAATCGGCGGTGTAAAGCTCCATTGCTTCACGTATGTGTTGTGAAGTTCTGAAAGGCGAAGTGGGTTGGAGCAGTACCACTGTATCATATACTCGCCCTTGCTTCTCAAAGAATTTGATGGCGTGCATAATCACTTCATAAGAACCTGATCCGTCTTGCGCCAATTCATCCGGACGCTTGAATGGGACTTTCAATCCATGCTCTTCACAAACGCGAATAATTTGATCATCATCTGTACTGACACAAATATCCTCATCGTCGGCAATCTCACGAGCGGCATCTATGGCATAATAGATAAGCGGTTTGTCATTGAGGAGTTTCCTGTTTTTGTGAGGTATTCCTTTAGAGCCGCCACGAGCCGGAATCAAATATAATGCTTTCATCTTTTCAATCTTTTTTTAAGAACTTGGTAAATTCTTTTGCTTTCTTGTAATCTTCAGGTTTGCCTATGTCTATCCAATAACCCACAATAGGGAAATAGGTTACACGTTTCCTTGCATCGATGAGCTGCTGCATCAGATCGGTTGCGTCACAGTGTGTGTCTATCGGCAGCTGCTTGAGTATACTGCTTTTTATTAAATAGATGCCTGCATTCGAATAGTAAGTATATGTTGGCTTCTCTTCAAATGAGGTGATAAGTTCCTCGTTTGTTTTCATCACCGCATATGGAATGCCCACATTGTAAGGGACTGATGCCACTGCCATGTCAGCATCACTGTCAATGAAATGAAGGTAGAATTCTTCAAGGTCTATATTGGTAAATAGATCCGAATTCATCACGAGTACTGTATCGTTGTGATATTCTTTTATTTTGCTGACAGCTCCTAATGTTCCGAGCGGTTTGTCTTCTTCGATATAAGAAATGTTTATATTCTTATGGGAACCGTCTCCAAAGTATTGCTTGATCTGTTCGCCTAAATAGCGAATAGAGAATGTGATGTGCTCAATACCGTATTGTGCTATGCGGTCAACATTATATTCTACAATAGGTTTGTCACCTAATTTCAATAAAGGCTTGGGAGTGGAATCTGTTAGTGGACGAAGGCGTTCACCACGCCCTCCAGCCATAATTATCGCATCAACAGGTAGCAAGCTACAGGTCTTGCGAAGGTCTATGACCTTAATTATCTTTTTGTCTTTACTCAAAAAAGGAACCACTTTAATGAGCTTTTTACGGAGATTACGAATGTCTTCCGGTGATGAATGTTCGGCATCCATGTAGCAGAAGTCTTTTAAACAAACAGTGTCAACCAGATCTTCCAGTGATACACCTTTAAGCAATCCTCTGCGAATGTCTCCATCTGTAAGTGTGCCAACAACTTGTTTGTTAGCGTTTACTACAAAAAGAGTTTGAGCCGAAGCGTGGTTCAACAGTTCAAGCGCACTTCTTACATTGTCGTCTTTATTTATAATATAGGCTTCGTAATTTATCATAAGTCGTAAAAGTGTTTGGTTATGAGTCCTTCAAGCGGAAAGGATTTGATCGTTTGATAGATACGATTGGCTGTGTCCGGCTGTTCGTATGGATTTGTTACCTGCTCGAATCGCAGGTGGTTATTGGGATTAAATGCTTCAGCAAATGCTTCTCTTATGGATGATAATGTAGGAAGACAATTGATGATGCTTTCCGCTTGTAACCTTCCTTTTTGTCTATCACCTATGTTGATGGTAGGCAAATGAAATGAGGGAACTTCTACAATTCCACTTGATGAGTTACCAACTACCACGCCCACATATTGCAGGGCAGATAAGTAGCGTAAATATCCTAAGGAAGTGAATGCGATTGCTTTTTCAGGGTGACATTCCACATATTCGTTTATCAACTTAATGATGATGCGTCCGTTAGAATCGGAGTTGGGCATTGTAAAGATGATTTTGAGCGGTTGTTCATCCAATGCATCCAACAGTGCATGACATTGTTCTTCTGCGGTTTGTCCTTCAAGAGTGACCGGATGGAAGGTAACGAGTGCGGTCAGTTGGTCTAGTTTGAAATGGATGCTCTCCTCAAACTCTGAGTGTGATAGAAGATTTGTGTGATGAATATTGTCGATGGCTATATTACCTACGTTCCACACATGGTCGGGCTGTTCACCCAGTTGAATGACACGTTTGCGATAAATCTTAGTAGTGGGGAAGTGAAGATGACTCATCTTGGTGATGCTGTGACGAATGGCATCGTCGTAAGCTCCTTCGGTGATGTCGCCACCTGAAATATGTGCCACCGGTATGCGAAAGATTAATGCAGCTTCTACAGCTCCGAGAATTTCATACCTGTCGCCTAGTACCACAATCAGGTCCGGGCGTAAGTCTTCGTAAGCATCAGCAAATCCCAGTATTCCTATACCTAAGGACTTTACGGTAGCAGTGCTTGAATCTCCGGAAAGCAACATGTCAACTTTCTTGTCGATATGCAGACCATCGTTTTCAATCTCTCGGTATGTGAGTCCGAATTCAGGAGAAAGATGCATATTTGTGGCAATGATCTGTAGTTGCAATTCATTGTCGTTTTGCACCTTTTTCATCAGTCTGCTCATCAATCCGTATTCTGCCCGTGAGCCGGTTATAAAGCAAATCTTTCTTTTCCCCATATTATTATAGTTCTATCAATTCGTCTTCTTTAAAGTCACGTGGAGCAATGCGTCCGGTTACTTCGTCCCAAAGCATGGGAGATATGCCATTACCCGGGCGTTTTACAGTCATGTTCTTATCTGTAAATTTCTCTCCCTTTTTAATATCCACAGCTGCAATTAGACTTTTACGAGCCACCGTCATGTTCTTCTTTTCTGAACGTGAAACTTGTTTAATGGGACTCCCAAAAGCTTTTTCGAGATGTCGAATGCTTTTGACCAACTGCTCTAATTCATCCGGTTCCAATGATGCTTTATGGTCGGGACCCGGCAAATTGCAGTCGAGTGTGAAATGTTTTTCTATAACAGTAGCTCCCATAGCTACGGCAGCCAATGATACTTCGATGCCTTTGGTGTGGTCGGAATAACCGACATTCACTCCGAATGCTTCTTTCAACGTGATCATTGCACGCAGATTTACATCTTCATAAGGAGTTGGATATTCTGTGTTGCAATGCAGCAAGGTAATTTGATCTTCTATCAGCCCGTTATCGGTAAGGACTTTTAATGCAGCTTCAATATCACCTAAATTGCTCATACCTGTACTCATTATTACCGGCTGATGCAGATGTGCAATCTTTTTTAAATAGGGAAGATTAGTTATTTCCCCTGATGGAATTTTCCAGAAATCCATTCCCAGAGGTGCTAATACATCAATTGATTCCAAATCAAAAGGAGTGGAGATGAAACTTATTTCGTTTTCATCGCAATATTTTTTGAGAGGAGCATAATCAGTGAGCGGTAGATGTATAGCTCTGCACATATCCAGTTGTGATTCCTCCTTCTTTGTTGTACCCATTTGATATTCGGCTTTGGGTGCGTAGCGTGAAATGACCAGTTCCGGACGAGCCGTTTGGAATTTCACATAATCGGCACCTGCCTGTTTGGCAGCAACCACAAGTTTCTTGGCTAATTCATAGTCTCCATTGTGGTTCACGCCCGCTTCTGCTATAATAATAACCTTCTGCATATCTGTATGTATTACTTTTCAAGAAGTTTTTTTGTTATTTCATCCCAATTGTTATCATAGTGCATGGCACGGTCGTCAATCCATACGTCACCGACAGGTTTTCCCATCATCAATTGATGATACTTCACTCCATGGTCTTTCAACCAGGCTGTGGTCATTTCCCATTCCATCCACGTCCTGGCAGAATAGATAATGATGGTGTTTCCCGCATCGTAAAGGCGGTTGATACCTTCTATCGCTCCAGGCTTCGGCTCTGCCAGGCAACGGCTGTAGGTACGCATCTCTTGGCAAATGGTGCCATCCATGTCAATGATTATCTGCATGAAATATAACTTCTTTAAAATATCTTGTCATTAATGTATCCTCTTTCCAATCATCATTGGGGTTCAAGGCTTCTCCTTTATATTCAGTGAGGATGTATTGAGGAATATTGGCACCTGCTTCGATGCTGGCAATAACACCTCCACCCAAACGTGGGTTTATCTCCATTACATACGTTTGATCCGTATCTTTGTCACGTATGTATTGGATTGTAATCGGTCCGCTGAAGCTTCCGCTTTGCAATATCTTTGTTGATAATGAAATTAATTCCTTGTCTCGTTTTGTCATGGAGTTCAGGACTTCACCTCCCGATACTTCCAAACGGATGCGTGGTACGATGGAAATGATTTCTCCATTTCCGGTTACGTAGCAATCCACGGTGTATTCTTCTTTGTTCGGCAGGTATTTTTGAATGACATAGTCCTGTTTGTTTTTTACCTCATCCCATTGTGCCTGATCGGTAACGATCTCAATACCTTTGGATGCAGATCCTGTAGCAGGTTTTATAATTATAGGGAAGGTTACTTTATCTTCAGGGGTATAACTTGGCGGTATGGGTATTTGATGTTGCTTGAACCAACGTTCAGAACGATGCTTGTCGAACATTGTTTGGCAGATATCAAGAGTACTGCAGGGTATGAATATGGCAGGCAGCATATCTTTTAAGCGTGAAGCAACTTCCACGGCCGGGTCAATGAACGGAAGGATGATATGGATGTGATTATCTTCAATGACACCCGTGAGGTGGTCGAATAAATCTTCATCGGTCCAGCGTTTGCCGATAATCACTGTACCAATACTGGCGATCGGTACTGCATTCTGCAATTCATAAGAAAAGATGTGCACGTCACATCCCATTTTTTCTCCGGCTTCAATCAAGTGCTTTGCTAGTGATACACGTTTAGCTCCACCCAGAAATAGTATATTTATCTCTCTACTCATAATCTTACACTGCTAGGTATGTTCACCACTCTATCTTCAAAATATTCAGCATTTGTCAAGTCTCCGCATTCGCAATGTTCAAACATCGGAAGCTTGTTCATCAGTCGCCAAATTGGTCGTGTCATGACGCCATGGCTATTGCTATATTCAAGGAATTCGTCACGTTCGTTTCTATCTTTGAGGACGATGGCGTTAAGCCAGTAATTCGATTCGGTTTCCGCAGAATCCGCAAAGAATTCAATCCCTGTCTTATCGAAGAATGTTTTGTATAGTGCCGCCAATTCTCTTTTCTTTTTCAAGAATGTAGGAAGCTCCTCAAGTTGGGCGCATCCTAATGCTGCATTGATATTGGGCATACGGTAGTTATATCCGATGGCATCGTGAACAAAATCCCAGGGGTGAGGCACTTTGGCTTGTGTGGAAATATGTTTGGCAAGATCGGCCAGTTTCTCGTCATTGAATAGAAGCATGCCACCACCACCGGTAGTGATTGTTTTGTTACCGTTGAAGCTCAAACAACCTATGCGCCCGAATGTTCCTGTATGGCGTCCTTTGTATAGCGAGCCGATGCTTTCAGCTGCATCTTCGATCAATTCCAAATGGTATTTTTTGCAGAGTTCAACGAGCTCATCAAGATGTACGGGATGACCGAATGTATGCATGGGCACACAGGCTTTGATGCGTCGTCCTGTTGCTTTATTATATAATGAATTACCTTTAAGTTCTGCATGTTGGAGTATCCATTCCTCCATTTTTGAAGGAGATAAGCCCATTGTATCCCTATCCACATCAATGAATACAGGATAAGCACCACAATAGCTTAATGCGTTGCAGGTAGCAATAAAAGTAAGAGGTTGCGTCAGCACTTCATCTCCGCGTTCAACACCTGAAAGCATTAAAGCGAGGTGAATGGCATTTGTTCCGTTGACACAAACGATGGCACGTTTTGCTCCCGTGTATTGTGCTATCTCTTTTTCAAAACGGTCAACAAACGGTCCGACACTTGAAACGTATGTTGAGTCGATGCATTCATCCAGATACTTTTTCTCATTTCCATTGAAACAGGGGTTGTGAAGCATAACCCTTTCTGTTTGTTCCGAAAACAACTCTTTAATATAATTTACGATCTCGTTATACATTGTAGATATTACTTTTATACATTTTCAAATTATCCTTGTCACTCAGCCACTTGATCGTTTCTTGCAATCCGCGGCGGATATCATATTCAGGTTCGAATCCTGTCAATTCTTTTATTTTGGTGTTATCGCCCCACAGCCTGAATACTTCTGAGTTTTTCGGGCGAAGACGTTGTGTGTCTTCAATAAACTTCACGTCCGTATTCATTAATTCGGCAATCGTATTCAGTGTATCGCGCATGGATATTTCATAATTGCTGCATACATTAACTTCCTGACCTATTGCTTCATCACATTGAGATAGAAGATAAAAACCACGACAAGTATCCTTTACGAAATTGAAATCGCGTGTAGGGGTGAGATCTCCTAATTTTATTTCTTTTGCACCGTTGGCAATTTGCGTAATGATGGTAGGAATGATAGCCCGTGCACTTTGGCGTGGACCATAAGTGTTGAATGGTCGTACGATCACGATCGGTAGATTGAATGCATTATAAAAACTCATAGCCATTGCATCTGCTCCTATTTTGGTGGCAGAGTATGGTGATTGGGGTTGTTTGGGATGTTTCTCGTCAATAGGAACGTATTGGGCAGTTCCGTAAACCTCACTGGTAGAGGTAACGAGTATTCTACGAACGCCATTTTCTTTTGCCGCTTGGCAGATGTTGAGTGTACCTTTTATATTGGTGTCAACATAACTATCCGGTGCTGTGTAAGAGTATGGAATGGCAATCAAAGCCGCCAGATGGAAGATTGTGTCAATATCTTTTGTGATATGGCGCACATAGTTCGGGTCGCGAACATCGCCGCAAACCACTTCCAGTTCAGGGTGATGAACTTGTTCGAGCCATCCCCAATTATTAAACGAATTATATTGTGAAAGCGCTCTGACATGAAACCCTTTCGAAAGTAACAATTCTGTAAGGTGAGATCCAATGAATCCATCGGCTCCTGTCACTAATATATTTTTCTTATTCATATCCTTATATTTTTTTTCTTTCAAAAGCATCGATATATGAACCTTCTGTTACATTGTAAATCTTTTTGCCTATTGTTTTGGCATAGTTCTCAATGATGTGGTATGATTTGAAGGTTATATATAAATTATACATCATATTGTGTAAATGGTAACTTGGTGGATAATTGCTTGCAGACTTTTGGTCATAAAAGTGTTGGAAATCTTCGTACAGGCGATTATCGTCACCGATCCATAAATCTTTTAGCCAGGAATGATCAGCTCCTGCTACATAAATATGCTTACTATTGAGTTGCATTGCTATCATGATTGCAGGAATCAAAACATTACGTGGACGTGGCATTCCCAATTTTTCATTGAAAGCCCAATGAGTAAATTCGGCAAATCCCTCAATGGGAGTCATATTAAAGTATTGGTAATGAATATTGGGACGTGTATGTAATTTTAGCTTCCATGTACTGCTCTTTTTTACTTTTACAGGAACAAACAGTGTCATTTCCCAATCCGTTTTAGCAGCTAAATTATCAAATACCCGATTGCAGTGGACAGGATTGTTGAAAAATGCCGGATCAGCCAGTACGTAGTATCTAGGTTTCAGTTCACTGTAATAGTCTGACAGGACTGCATAATTTACAGCAATCAAGTCTTTTCCTTCCAAGAAATATTTGTTTGTTTCTATAAGTTTGCGAAGTGACGGTCCGTTTCCAAGCACTACTAAATCGTCTATGCTGCTTTGGCTATCAGAACCTTGAACAGGTCTTGACAGTAAGACTATTTTGATGATGCTGAACAAAGTTTGCCAAACTTTAAGGAAACATTCCTGAACTATTTTCATCTTTGGTTCATTATTCATGAAAGTTCTTATATTTTTGTTACAAAAATACTACTTTTGTACAAACATTCAACTAATGAGAGTATTAATAATTAATACATCCGAGCGGATAGGCGGTGCAGCGGTTGCATCATATCGTTTGATGGAAGCCTTGAAAAGCAATGGCATAAAGGCAAAAATGTTAGTACGAGACAAGCAAACGGAACAAATTACTGTGGCTTGTTTGCCGCGTACATGGAAAAATAAATTCCATTTTGTTTGGGAACGTGGTGTGATTTGGATGCATAATCATTTCTCAAAGCAGAATCTCTTTGCTGTTTCATTGGCCGATTCCGGTACAGACATTACTTGCCTGTCCGAGTTTAAAGAAGCTGATGTGATCCATCTTGCATGGATCAATCAAGGGATGCTTTCACTGCAAGATATCAAAAAAATATTGTCATCAGGAAAACCTGTGGTGTGGACGATGCATGACATGTGGCCTTGTACGGGAATATGCCATCATGCACGTGAATGTACCAATTATCAAAAAGAATGTCATAATTGTCCGTTTTTGTATAATGGAGGAGGGGTACATGACCTTTCTTATAGGACTTTTACCAAGAAAAAGAAAATCTATCACAATGCGAACATTACTTTTGTGGCTTGCAGCAAATGGTTGGCTTCATTGGCAAAACAAAGTGCATTGTTGGCTGACCATAAAGTGATGGACATTCCTAATCCTATAAACATACATACTTTTTGTCCTGACAATGAACGGGGTGCCCGTGATCGTTGTCATTTGCCTCAGGATAAGAAACTGATTCTTTTCGGTTCTGTGAAGATTACGGATAAACGGAAAGGAATAGATTATTTAATTGAGGCTTGTCAGCAATTGGTTAAGAACTATCCGGGCATTGAGAATAATGTTGAGATTGTTGTTTTCGGTAATAACTCGGACCAATTGAAGGATTTGGTTCCATTTCCGGTACGGTCATTAGACTTTGTAAGCAGTGAACCTAAATTGGCTGAAGTATACAACGCCGTTGATGTCTACGTTACTCCTTCGTTGGAAGAAAACCTGCCTAATATGATTATGGAATCATTGGCATGTGGTACTCCATGCGTAGGATTTAGAATTGGGGGAATCCCTGAGATGATAGATCATTTGCAAAACGGTTATGTAGCAGAATATAAGTCCTCAGAAGATCTGGCAAAAGGAATTTATTGGTGCCTGAATGAAGCTGATCCTAAAATTCTAAAAGAAAATTGCGTTCGTAAAGTTCTCTCTAATTATTCTGAGGGAACTGTTGCTCAACAATATATTCACATCTACAATCAAATAACAGGGAATTATGCCTAATGATTTAAATCCTAAGTTTAGTATTATAACAGTTACTTATAATGCCGGTAATGCGCTGGAAAAGACTATACAAAGTGTTTTGGCACAGAGCTATGACAATTATGAGTATATTCTTGTTGATGGTGGATCAAATGATAATACGATGGAAATCGTTGACAAATATCGTGAGCATTTTTCACAGATAATCAACGAACCTGATCATGGAATCTATGATGCGATGAATAAAGGTTTTCGCCTTGCAACAGGTGATTATTTATGTTTCTTGAATGCCGGAGATAAATTACATGAAGAGGATACGTTGCAATTGATTGTTTACACAATGCAAGGCAAGAGTCAATTACCTGACATTGTTTATGGTGAAACGATGATTGTCGATGCAGATGGTCAACTTTTGGGAATGCGTCGTTTGTCCACTCCTGAAGTTCTCACATGGAAAAGTTTTCGTAGTGGAATGCGTGTTTGCCATCAAGCATTTTTGGCAAAGAGGGAATTGGCAGTACCTTACAATTTGACTTATCGTTTCTCTGCAGATTTTGATTGGTGTATCCGTGTTATGAAAAAGTCAGAATCATTTCATAATACGCATCTTGTGCTAATTGATTATTTGGATGAGGGCATGACTACGCGTAATAGGAAAGCATCATTGAAGGAGCGTTTCAGGATAATGGTCCGTCATTATGGATGGGGTAGTACTATATCCTATCATATATGGTTTGTGCTAAGATTAATCTTTAAGCGTAAGACGGTTTAATAAAGCAAATATGTTTGTTATGCAGAATAGGAATAAGGATTTGTTGAAAATGTGGGCAAAAGAATATCATCAAGTTGCATTTATAGCAAATGATCCGATCCAATTTCCACATCGTTTTACGGAGAAACAAGACATTGAGATAAGTGCTTTTGTTACGTCATATCTCAGTTTTGGCAATAGAAAACAAATCATAAAGAAAGTTGATCATTTGCATGACATGATGGGCGATTCTCCGGAAGAATACGTAAGGAAAGGCTCATTCTTTAATGACATACCCAATAACGATTCCAGTTTTTATAGAACAATATCGAATAAAGCAATTCTAGAATTGTTTGCCACTCTTCGTGATATATATGATCAAGTGCAAAGTATGGAAGAGGCGTTGAAAAGATCCAATGGTATTCCAATGGAGCGTCTTTGTCGTTTATTTTCTGTTTCTTCAAAATCTCCACAGAAGAAAATGAATATGTTTCTTCGATGGATGATACGTGGAAATTCTCCGGTAGATTTTGGATTGTGGAACCATTTTGATGCTAGAGATTTGATTATCCCCCTTGATACTCATGTGGTTCAGATGTCCTATCAATTGGGACTAACCGATACCACTTCCTATACACTTAAGAATGCATTGAGAATCACTGAGGCTTTGACCAAAGTATTTCCTGAAGATCCTTGCTTGGGAGATTTTGCCCTTTTCGGTTACGGAGTGAATCACGCATAAATGTTTATTATTCTAATTGGAAATTAGAATAGGATTGAAATATAGACAAATGTAAAAAATCCACTAAATCGAATAAATATTCTACTCATTCATTCAATAAAACTCTTATTTTTGTTGCTATGAACTAATTTAATAATTAAAATAATGAGTAGATTTATAAAATTAGGAGGATTCTTCCTTATATACTATTTAGCAATTGGTGGTCAAGCTACAGCACAAGTGACACACCCTATGATTCCTGCCACACGTTATGACGTCACTCAATATGGAGCTTCGGCATCATCGAGTGACAATACAATTGCCTTTCAAAAAGCAATAGATGCATGTACGGCGTCTGGTGGAGGTATAGTCAATGTACCGGCAGGAACTTTTCTTTGTGGTCCTATTATAATGAAGGACAGAGTGAATCTTTGTATTTCTAAAGGAGCTGTGCTGAAGATGTTGCCTTATGGAAAAGGAAATGGTGCAGATCCCGGTTCTTATCCAAATATCGGAGTGTCGGATCACTATACACATTTCATTTATGGTCGTGGTGTACATGATATAATGATCAGTGGAAATGGAACTATTGATGGTCAAGGCGCTGATTGGTGGAAAGTGGTAAGAGCTAAAGAAATCGCAATCAAGCGTGGTTGTATCATTCGTCTGGATGAATGCAAGAATATTGAAATAAAAGAGATCACCTTGCGAAATTCTCCGAACGTTCACATTACCATCGGTCGTAAAAGCTCCAATGTCATTATTTCACATGTGACGATTGAGGCTCCGAATGATTCACCTAATACAGATGGAATTGATACGTGGGCACCTAATGTGAATATATCAGATTGTAATATATCTTGTGGTGATGACAATGTAGCTATGGATGCCGCCTCTGCAAATGTTATAATCAAACGCTGTAAGTTCGGATATGGTCATGGTTGCTCCATTGGTAGCTTCACTACGGGGGTAAACCACATTCTGGTTGATAGCTGTACATTTACCAATACAACTGCCGGAATACGTTTAAAATCAAATAGAGAAAGAGGAGGCGATGAACATGATATCGTGTACTCAAATATTGAAATGGATGGTGTGAAGAATCCGATATACATATCAAGTTATTATCCTAAGACTCCTAAGCAACCTACGGATGATGCGGCAAGCAGTGTCACCGACAAGACCCCATCATGGAAACATATCCTGATTAAAAATGTAACAGTAAGAAATTCAGAAAATGCGTTATTAATTTGGGGATTACCGGAGCAACATGTTAGTGATGTTATATTAGACAACGTAAAAGTGTCAGCTCGTAAAGGCATTGTCATTAACTATGCAGACGGCATTGTTTTTAAAAATCATTCCGCTTTTACTGTGACTCAAGGGGATTATATCCAGCAATACGAATCAAAAGTCTCAGGACTATAAATAGGTAAAAAGGTTCCTTTTTACAAGAAGAGGTATGTCGCGTAAGTGATGTGCCTCTTCTTGTATCATAATGGAAGTGATTTGTATTGATGTTTGTCAAATAAATAGATAAAAATCAAATATATAGATCATTTTATAATTATTTTTCTGTTTATGCTTTCTTTTTGATGAAATAGTTTTTATTTTTGCAGCAGGTGAAGAGATATATTACTCAAATTTAAAAACATATAGCTATGTCAGACGAAAAAAGTACAAGTACAACAACGACATTAAAGCGTTCTCTTGGTAGTTTCCAATTATGGGGAATAGCAGTCGGATTGGTTATTTCAGGGGAGTATTTTGGTTGGAGCTACGGTTGGGCTTCAGCAGGGACATTAGGTTTTTTAGTTACAACAGGCTTCGTTGCATTGATGTATCTTACCTTTATTTTTAGTTTTACCGAGTTATCAACATCTATTCCCAGAGCGGGAGGTCCGTTTGAGTACGCTTATCGTGCCTTCGGTTCAATGGGAGGATTTCTCGGTGGATTCTCAACATTAGTAGAGTTTGTTTTTGCTCCGCCGGCAATTGCCATGTCTATCGGTGCCTATTTGAATGTTCAGATTCCGGAGCTTGATCCTCATTGGGTAGCAGTGGCATGCTACGTAATATTTATGGCATTGAATGTTGCAGGAGTATCAACAGCAGCTACATTCGAATTAATTGTGACCTTGTTAGCTATTTTTGAATTATGTGTGTTCATGGGAGTGGTTGCCCCGGGATTTGAATGGTCAAACTTTGTACATAACGGTTGGGCCGGAAGTGAAACTTTCTCAATGGGATCCTTTTCTGGTATATTCGCCGCCATACCATTTGCCATTTGGTTTTTCTTAGCCATTGAAGGTGCTTCCATGTCAGCTGAGGAAGCCATTAATCCTAAAAAAACAATTCCTAAAGCATTTACATTCGGTATCATCACACTAGTGATATTGGCATTAGGAGTTATGATTTTTGCCGGTGGCGTAGGCGATTGGTCAAAACTGGCAAATATCAATGATCCGTTGCCTCAAGCAATGAAGATTATTGTAGGAGCTAAGAGTGGTTGGCTGCACATGTTGGTAGGCTTAGGACTTTTCGGTTTGGTTGCTTCTTTTCACGGAATCATTATGGGATACTCCAGACAAATCTTTGCTGTTTCTCGTGCAGGATATTTACCAAAGAAATTATCAGATGTGAATAAGAAATTCAGTACTCCACATTGGGCTATTCTGGCTGGTGGAGTAATAGGCATATTGGCAATTTTTTCAGACAAGTTGGTTGTTTTCGGGAATCAACCTTTGACGGCAAATATCGTTACACTTTCAGTCTTCGGCTCGATTACAATGTACATTGTATCCATGCTTTCTTTGTTTAGACTTCGTCGCACACAACCTGATATGGAACGTCCATTTAAAGCACCGTTCTATCCGGTATTTCCAATTATTTCATTAGTATGCTCGTTAGTTTGTTTTGCGGCTATGATTTACTATAATTTCAGTCTTTTTATTGCATTCATTGTTATGATGTTGCTTTCATTCGGGTATTATTTCTTCTTCAGAAGAGTAAATATTAAAAAGATTAAATACGGCACATTGCCTATAGAAAAGTAATATATTGAAAGGGAAAAGAATATGTACAAAATCAATTTAGGTACTATTACTTATCAGTTTGAAAACCTGAAAGATTTGATGGCTAAGGCATCTCCTGCTCGTTCAGGAGATGATTTAGCTCGTATCTCAGCTAGTTGTATGGAAGAGCGTGTGGCTGCCCAAATGTTACTGGCTGATCAACCATTGACAGTTTTCCTTGAAGAGCCTCTGATTCCTTATGAAGAGGATGAAGTTACAAGATTAATTATTGACACTCATGATAAGAAAGCATTTTCTTTAATCAGCAGCCTCACTGTAGGTGACTTCCGTAACTGGCTACTCAACGAAAATACTACATCCATGAAGTTGGCTTCTGTAGCAGCGGGTATCACGCCTGAAATGGCAGCTGCAGTAAGTAAGATTATGCGCAATCAGGATTTGATTCTAGCAGCCAAAAAGTGTCAAGTTATTACAAAATTTAGAGATACGATAGGATTACCGGGACATTTGAGCGCTCGATTGCAACCGAATCATCCTACTGATGATTTAAAAGGAATTGCAGCATCTATTATTGATGGTTTGATGTATGGATCGGGAGATGCTGTTATCGGTATAAATCCTGCTAGCGACAGCATTTCGGCCATTACTGAATTAAACTATATGCTGGATGAAATCATACAGCGATACAATATACCTACTCAATCCTGCGTGCTGACACACGTCACAAATACTATTGAAATGATCAATCAAGGTGTACCTATTGACTTGGTCTTTCAATCTATCGCCGGGACCGAAGGTGCAAATTCCGGATTCGGAGTGAATCTGAAAGTGTTGGATGAGGCCTATGATGCTGCATTAGGTATGCATCGGGGTACAATCGGTGATAACGTTATGTATTTTGAAACAGGTCAAGGAAGTGCATTGTCTGCTGAGGCTCATCATGGTGTTGATGAACAGACTTGTGAAGCCCGTTCCTATGCAGTGGCACGCCGGTATCATCCTTTGCTTGTGAACACTGTGGTCGGTTTTATTGGTCCCGAATATTTATATGACGGGAAGCAGATTATCCGTGCCGGACTTGAAGATCACTTTTGTGGCAAACTGATGGGGGTTCCTATGGGATGTGATGTTTGCTATACAAATCACGCCGAGGCAGATCAGGATGATATGGATACATTGCTCACTCTGTTAACCGCGGCGGGTGTCAATTATATAATGGGCGTTCCCGGTGCAGATGATATTATGCTCAATTATCAGAGTACTTCTTTCCATGATGCCTTGTATGCACGCCAAGTCTTCGGATTGAAACATGCACCTGAATTTTCAGAGTGGCTTGAGAACATTCACATCATTAATCACAATGGATGGCTTTGTCACACAGAGTCGAGTCCAATTTTGGGTATAGAAAAGTTATAAAACAAAGAAGATGAAAACAACCGGACTTACCATACCTCCTAGAGATATTCTTGAAAACGACTGTTGGAAAGAATTGAAAGAATTTACTGATGCCCGCATAGCTTTGGGACATACGGGTGCCAGTCTGCCAACAAAAGAAATGCAAAAGTTCAGTTTGGCTCATGCACGTGCAAGAGATTCTGTTCATATGCCTTTCGATTATAATAATGTGAGAGAGCAAGTTGAAAAATTAGGTTTTAGTTCTGTTTATGTGAGCAGTAAAGCCCCAAACCGTTCAACCTATCTTACGCGTCCCGATTTAGGAAGATTACTTTCAGAGGAAAGTAAAAAGAATCTTATAGATCTCAATCAAGAAGATAACGATATTACTTTGGTGATTGCTGATGGGTTATCTTCTAAAGCCGTACATAAGCAAGCAGTCCCATTGATGAGCAGTTTATTGCCCTATTTGCAAAAGTTGCATTTTAAGATAGCCCCTATTGTTTTAGCAGAGCAGTCACGCGTAGCTTTAGGTGATGAGATCGGCAATCTGTTACACTCGAGATTTGTAGCTATGCTTATCGGTGAACGACCGGGGCTTACCTCTCCCGATAGTCTAAGTGTCTATCTCACTTATTGTCCTCATGCCGGACGTTTGGAGTCAGAGAGAAATTGCATCTCAAATATACGTCCTGAAGGATTGTCGTTCGAAAAAGCTGCTTTCAAATTTGCCTGGTTGCTTGAACATGCTCTGGTAAAAGAATGTACAGGCATAGAATTAAAAGACAAGAGTGACGATCCGAGTACATATAACCTTATTCGACCGAAAAAGAAGGATATAAGACTTGCTTGAATTTTTCAATTGCGCTACATGAATCTCAATAAAATTTTTTCTTTATGGGTGCCTCGACTTTGTCGAGGCATTCGTTTCGATTTGTAATGTATTATCTTTAAAATTAAATAAAAAAGGACTTTAAACCTGCATTTTGTATAAACCAGATGCCGTTTTGTATAAAAAAAGCTTAGTAATACATTCTTTGATATACCTTTGCACCGTTGAAAGTAAAAAGAATTGATAACGAATATCTTAAGTACAGATGAAGAAAGAAAAAGTTACAAGGTCAAAGTCAAAAACTAAACTGGACTTTATCAAGTTTTTTGTTTTAAGTTTATTTATTTTACTTTCCTGTGTTTCGTCCTCTTTTGCTCAGAATGCTGTTGCAAATGTCACACTTAGCGGAGTCGTGAAGGATAAAACAACAGGTGAGCCGCTTATTGGTGCCAATGTCTATGTGGCAGCATTAAAAAGAGGATCGAAAACCGATTTAGATGGTAAATATTCGATCAAGCTTCCTATGGGCACCTATCGCGTCAAAGTATCTTATATTGGTTATAAATCCCAGAAGCAGTCAGTGAAAGTAACTGATAATATGGAATTTGCTTTTAATCTGAGTTCAGATATCGAATTACACGAGGTAGTTATTACTTCAAGACGAAAGGATGAGAATCTTTCGAAAGTAGATATGGGTGTACAGAAACTCACGAATATTGAGATACAAAAAATTCCTGCACTTATGGGGGAAGTAGATGTTATTAAAGCCATACAATTATTGCCGGGTGTTCAAAGTACATCAGAGGGAAGTTCAGGATTTAGTGTTAGAGGTGGATCTGCCGATCAAAACCTAATTTTGCTTGATAATGTCAACATGTACAATGCTTCGCATATGTTCGGATTTTTTTCCGTTTTCAACAATGATGCTGTGAAAAGTGCCGAATTGTATAAAGGTAATTTACCCATGAGGTTTGGAGGACGTCTCTCTTCTTTATTGGATGTGCAACTTAAAGATGATTCGCCTGAGAAAATTAAAGGAGTTGGAGGCATTGGGCTGATATCTAGTCGATTGACATTAGAGGGACCATTGGGGCATAATACCTCGTGGCTAATAAGTGGTCGTCGCAGCTACGTTGATTTATTTTTAAAATTATCTTCTGATCCGGACATGAAGAGTGAATCAATTTATTTTTATGATATTAATGCTAAACTGTCTCATCGTTTTTCTGCAAAAGATAAAGTTTATGTTAATCTTTATTCCGGCAAGGACTTATTTAAATCCTCATTCGGCAATTTTAGTTATGGAAATGCGGTAGCTTCCACATATTGGAATCATATCTTTTCTGAGAAATTGTTCTCGCGCTTGAGCATCGACTATACCAAATATCATTACGAACTTGGCTCTTCAATGCAGAATTCACAAGTAAACTGGAAATCAGATATTCAAGATGTAGCTTTACATTATGATATAGATCATGCCCTGTCGAATAAGATAAAACTTGAATATGGATTGTCTTCTACTTATCATCAGTTTAATCCTGCTTTGGTGGCTCGTCCTGGCTATCCTGATTACAGAATGCAGAAGTCTTATGCATTGGAACACAGTGTTTATTTGGGATTTGATCATAAAATCAACGATCGTATCAATTTAAAATACGGCTTGCGTGCCACCGCATTTCAGAATATGGGTAAAGCCTCTGTCTACTCTTATGACAAGAATTATGAAGTAAAGGATACCACTTATTATAAAAGCGGAAAGATCTATCATACATATATTAGATTTGAGCCTCGTTTTGGCATAGCATATCAATTGGATGACCGCTCTTCATTGAAGGCTAATTATGCCCATAATGTGCAGTTTATTCAGATTGCAAATAATTCAGATTCTGGTTCTCCTTTAGACTTATGGTTCCCTGCAAGTACAAATATAAAACCTCAACGAGCAGACTTATACTCCGTGGGTTATTTCCGAAACTTCAACAAGAACGCCATTGAAGCTTCTGCTGAACTTTACTACAAAGGCATGAATAATGTTATCGATTTCGTAGATAATGCGCAATTGCTTTTGAATGACAAGTTGGAAGGAGAAGTAAGGGCAGGGAAAGGAAAAGCTTATGGAATGGAATTGATGTTGAAAAAGAATACCGGCAAACTTACCGGATTCATCAACTACACCCTTTCACGTACAGAGCGCACCATACCGGGTATAAACAATGGGAAAACCTATTTGGCTCCAAGTGACAAAACAAATAGCGTGAACTTAATGCTTTCGTATGAGCTTTCAAAGAAATGGAGCTTCTCTGCAGGGTGGGTGTATGCAACAGGTACTCCTATCACTTATCCTACCGGCAGGTTTGAGATTAATGGAGAATATTATCCTATTTATTCAGGACGAAATACTTCTAGAAAAGCTGATTACCACCGTTTGGATTTATCGGCAACATATACTCCGGTGAAGAATCCGAAGAGATGGTATCAAGGTGAATGGAATTTCTCATTGTACAATGCTTATTGGCATAAGAACCCTTGGATGGTTTCTTTTGATCAGAATACGAGTAACGGCATTCCAAAAGCGCAAATGACTTATTTATTTGGAGCTATACCATCAATTACTTATAATTTTAAATTTTGAATAATAAGCTGAATATGAAAATAGTGAGCAAATTTAGCAAGATATATATTGGAATCCTGATAGCAACATCTGCTGCTTTCCTAGGAGCGTGTACAGAAGACACAACAATAAATACGGAGAATTCTACTCCTGTGCCGGTCGTCTATGGTACGATCACAGATCATAATGTTCGTCAAGAAATAGATTTGAGCAGTTCTACAGGGTATTTTGATAAAGAGGGAAATAGACGTATTTCTGAAGCCACTGTCACGCTCGACGAGGATAGCACAGGCATCAGTAATACCTATACTCTTGCACAAGACTCAGTGGGTAGCGGCATATATAAAACGCAACAGGCTATGGCTGGAAAGCCGGGATGGACTTATAAATTGACCGTTAAGACTGATTTTGATCAGGATGGTACTGCTGAAACTTATCAGGCAGAAAGTGAAATGCCGAAACGAGTGAATTTAGACTCCATAACCATTACAAAAGCGAAAGAGGGAAGTTACACACTCTTTTCTTTAAATATCAATGCTCAAGATCCTCCCGTTGAAGAGAACTACTACCTTTGTAGATATAGTATCAATGATACCATATACAATAAGATCAGTAAATATATTTACTTCGATGATACAAGTTTGGATGGGACATATGTAAAGAATCTGTCTATATGGCACTTCTTTGATAAGGGAGATAAAAGTAAATTCAGCGATAGTGATGCAGAAGATATGGTGTTCATGTCTGCCGGAGATAGAGTTCATGCTGAAGTAAGCAATATTACCGAAGGCTATTATCACTTTATTGAAGATTGTCAAGGACAAAAAGATGGTTCCAATCCTATGTTCGGGGGACCTCCTGCAAATATATCCACGAATATATCAAATGGAGCAAGAGGTTATTTTACAGCATTCTCTACCTCATCGGCAAATTATGTGGCACCTAAAGATTTCACTAAATAAAGGTTTCTGCGATCATGAATCAAGACAATAAAACTTGTATATTAAAGGATCAATCCTTGTTCGAAAAGAAATTTAAATGGTTGCCTCACTTGTTGCAACTTCTATACATAGGAGCCTTTGTTCTTACAGGTAAAGGCACTTATGTTGGGTCTATAGATTATTTCTTCTGTATAGGATTGTTCCTTTTCTTTATTGGCATGGGATACTTGATAACCTATTGTTTAATGCCAAGATATCTGTTTAAGAAAAAATATTTCATTTATTTCGGCATACTTTTGGTTGCAGTAATTCTTTCAACTTTTCTTTTCAAGTATATAGAAGAGTCATTACTACCTTATTTAGTCAATAAGAAGAACAATGCAGATGAAGAACATACCACATGGGCCATGAAAATATTTAGTACAACACTTGTATATATTATTTTTCTCGGTCCGTTCTCCTTCTGGAAGATGCTTTTGCAATGGACAAAAGATAGTAATAAGATTCGTGAACTTGAAAGTGCTACCATACAATCGGAGCTTCAACAATTAAAAAATCAAATCAATCCGCATTTCCTTTTTAACATGTTGAACAATGCCAATGTCCTTATTCATAAGGATCCCGATAAGGCATCGGATGTGTTGATGGGTTTGAGCAAGTTGCTTAGATACCAACTTTATGAAAGCTCCAGACAGAACGTCTTGCTGGCAGGTGATATTAAATTCCTGAACGACTTCTTGAATTTGGAAAAGGTACGAAGAGACCATTTCGATTTCACTGTGGATGTGATAGGAGATGTCAACTCTGTTTTTGTACCGCCATTATTATTTATTACCTTTGTAGAGAATGCAACGAAACATAACCTTGATCCCGAGAAAACTTCTTATATTCACATCGTTTTTGAGATTAAGGACAATCATTTGTATTTTTCATGCGTCAATTCTAAGCCGCAGATACAAGCGGTTAAATCTCAGCATGGAGGAATCGGACTCAGCAATTCTTCTCGACGATTGAAGTTGCTGTATGATGATAATTACACGCTGAATATCAAGGATGAAAAGACAGTATTTACAGTTGAGTTGAAAGTACCCATTTAAACTCTTTATGATATGGAATGTATTATTGTTGACGATGAACCACTTGCACGTGAAGGTATCAAGATGCTGGTGGATAAATATGAGGAACTGCAGCTAGTCGGTCAGTTTCAGAATGCCGATGCCACTGCCGTTTATCTTAAGGATCATTCGGTGGATCTTGTTTTCCTGGATATACAGATGCCCGGAACCAATGGCTTGGAGTTTGCAAAATCCATACCTAAGGATACATTGGTTATTTTCACTACCGCTTATTCCGAGTTTGCCTTGGAGAGCTACGAGGTGGATGCTTTGGATTATCTATTAAAGCCTATTGCAAAGAGCCGGTTTGATAAAGCCGTGAAGAAAGCATTGAGCTATCATGAGATGTTGTTATCGGAGGAGCAATCCGACCATTCCTTTGAAACCGTTGACGATGATTACGTTTTTGTTCGTTCTGATCGTAAAGTCTGTAAAATAGACTTGAAGAAGATCTTGTTCATAGAAGGCTTGAAAGACTACGTAGTGATACATACGGACGAGCAGCGATACATTACTGCAATAAACATGAAAACCATTTATGAGAAGCTTCCTAAAAGCCTTTTCGTGAGGGTTAGCAAATCCTATGTGGTGAATGTGAAGCATATTGATTCATTCGATAATAATGACATTCAGATTGGTAAATACGAGATACCTATCGGAGGCGTTTATCGGAATGATTTCTTTGATAATTTTGTAATGAAAAAGATGCTTAGCAAATAAGCTTCTAATTTATACATTTATATCGGTATGTCAAGTTATTTGTGTTCTTCCATCAAGAACTTTTTCTTAAGCCATTTGCGTATCGGTATGTCATAGAGCCTGACGCAGGCATAAGCCACAAGTATACATCCGCATAACGATGCAGCCATTACAGGCAGAGCCGATCTCCATGGAACGGAGTTTTTGCACACCCATCCTATGTATAGATACATAAAAGGATAATGAGTGATATATAATGGGTAGGATATATTACCCAGGAATTTGCAAACTTTCGTTGAGACAGCACCCTTTATATGTCCGCCTGCACCCATTGAAACGATTAATGGGAAAAGCAGAATGATACATGCCGATTCATATATCCCATTCATCCATGCCTGTCCGCCAATTCTCGGCATAGCCATTATCGCCACGATGAGAAAGGAGCATATCCAGAAGGCCGCATGCTTTATCTGAATCAGTTTACCCATGCGTGATAACAATAAACCGGCAAGAAATGGGTAAGCCAATCGAGTGAATCCGACGCGAAGCTGTTCAGCATTCAATGACCATCCTCCAGCCACCGTACCCGATTTATCGCCTACGGCAAATTGTACCGTAGCACATGCCGCTATAATCACCAATACAGTTAAAGCTCTTTTAGAGAGTTTCCGAATGATTAAGGCATATAATATGTTACCGATATATTCAAAGAACAGCGACCAGGCGGGTCCGTTTAACGGATGCATTTCTCCGAATCCGTGAATATCCATTGACTTAGGTAAAGGAAGTAATGTGCAACCGATCAGCATCACTAGAATCAGTTTCCACAGAGGAGTTTGATTGATCAAAGGGAAAATCGTAGTGTTCCCGAAATAGTAGCAAATAGCTCCAATGACCATACCCATAACAATCATTGGGTGCAATCTTATCAAACGACGCTTAATGAAGTCTTTGAAACTCATTTTCTCCCATCTGTCATCATAGGCATACCCTATTACGAAACCGGATAGAACAAAAAAGAAATCTACAGCCAGATAGCCATGATTTATTATTTGGTCTGCATGACCGGTAGAGTGAGGTTCAAAAAAGTGGAAAATGACAACCATGATAGCGGCTACACCGCGCAATCCGTCAAGTATATCATAATGAGGCTTTGTCTCTAAATAATTTGTTTGCATTTTTCATGTATTCTATTCGATATAAAATTAACAATTTATTCGCAATCTGCCAAAGGATTAATTTAACTTTTAGTGTCTATTATTGTTTTTGGATTCTTTTGTTAATATTCCTTTTATGATTCATTCTCAAACCCCGCCAAATGTAGCTTTTCTGCTTGTTTAGTTCACAATTAATGAGGGAGAAATGTCATCAATAGGTTTAGTAAATGATATATAAAACTTCCCTGTTGGTGCGCTTTATTTTCCTGATTATGATAATCTAATATTACTTTAATAAATTTTATTTATATCTTTGTAGTGCTAAAACTTATTGACGTTGATTAGAGCAATAGGCTTTGATTAAAACGAGAACTTTAATGAAGGAATATTTTATTATATGATAGCAAAAATGAAAATAAATAAAATTGTTAGTGTCGCTCTATTGCTTTTTGGTTTAAATATAGGAATACATGCTTCTCAGGAAGAGACAAAGAGAATCAATACTCTTTTTTATACGATTCAAATACCTACGTCTTATAAAACTGCTTTTTTTAATACATTTATGCCCATGAAACAGACGTTTATGGTCGAGAAATCTAGTTCGCCAACGAATTTTTCGGAAATAACCTGTATTGTAGCGTTTAGAGAAGCGACTGATCTTGATCTCCTTTTAAAAACCGAGCTCATGCATGATGTTTATTTAAAGTCCGCAGTTGTAAAGAATCAGAGAATATCTAATTTTCTTGGGAATGAAGGACGTACGTTAGATTTATCGGTTATCCTTAGTGGAGTGAAATATGATGGTTCAATGGTCGTTTTTGTGCATAATGGTGTTTCGTACTTGATACTTGAAATGTATTCAGACAGAAAGAAATTAAAGCTGGATGCTATGCTAAAGACCATCCGATTCAAAGAGAAGCTTCCGATGTATACGCATAAAGAGTTTTTGACTTCTTTTGATACTAATATGGCAACAGCTAAAAAGCTGCTGCCTATGACTATTGCTCCCGGAGTCCATCTTGTTGGAATTGATCGTCCTTCCGAAGCAAGTTTGTTATATTCCTTAAAGATAGATAATTTCTTATCTGATGACACGACAGGAGTGTATTATAAGTCATTGATTGGGCAATACAAATCTCAAATGCTTGTCAGCTTAAAAAATAAAAGTAAGTCGGATTTGTATATAAGTGAGTGCATGAAGATGAATTTCGAGTTTCAGTATTTATTCTACAACCGAGATAATAAGATGCTTTTTCAAATAAACCTGAATCCTGATGATTATAATAAGTAATAGCATTAAGTCTTTTAGCTCTTAATTTTCATACCCTTGCGTAGGCCGGCTTTTCATTCACTCGTTGCAGCCTTATACCTATGCACAGAGTGAATCTTGACAGCATCATCTTAATAATTTGAAACCGGAACAGGCTTTAGATGCTTAAATTCCTTTAATCGATAAATATCCAATTGATAATAGGGCTCATTGCGATAATAATAAATCTTCCTTACATGCAAATCTGTCCTTGTAAAGGCTGATTTAATGTTCATTGGTAATTGTGCGGTTGGATTATCGTATATGCAAGAATAGTCAATGAATATTGCATCATAATCTTTATTATCGTATTGCTCTACCCCTTTCCATAGTTGATATTCGCACATTCTGGATCCATTGTTGAAAAAATAAATTTGGTTATTGGGGTATAAATAAAACATTAATTCTGAAGCAAGCATGTAATCGTCTGTGAAGAGAAATGTTTTCTGTGGATTGCTACATTTCTGATAAACTTCGTTTACATCATTTGCCGCATTCTTCCAATTAACCAAACACGTTGTAGGATCAGATTTGACCGGCAAAACTTTTTTAGAAAAAAGGCTATTCCATGTTGGTATAGTTGATACCAGTGAAAGCAAAAGGAACGTTATGGCAAACAATACTTTAGCAACTCTCTCTTTGTGGTAATCAACAATATATGAGGCAAGCAAAATAGGAAGTCCTGCATACACAAACATAGTCCAATTTATATCAGCCTCATGCTTCTTTATCAGGGATACGATGATAAAGATTATCCATATAAAAAACATCGGTATGAAGAAATATTGTGTAATTCTCTGGTGCCAATTCTTCTTGAACATCTTATAATACATTCCAACAAACAAAGGAGAAACCAAGGCTAGTTGGCCACCAATAAACCTCACCACATTTACAATCTTTTTTAATGGCGAATATTGGGTGTCATGCAATCCGGATAAATGCTCTAAATGTTGATATCCAATGAACTGATGGTTCATATTCCAAATCACTACAGGAATAAATATTGTAAAGCTTAATGATAATGCTGCGTACAAAGCAGGATTCGATAATTGCTTACGCTCTTTTGATAGTAAGTATAATAGCAACGTAACAATGAAAAAGAGCATAGCATATTTCCCCAACGAACCAATGCCGATGCACAATCCCAGTGCCAGCCAATATTGCCATTTGTTAGTTGTTGAAGCTTGCCAATAGAAATAGGCTGACAGCAACCAAAATAACAGCAGGATGCTATCGGTTGAGTAGAAAAAGGATATCTCCACATAAAAAGGCATAACCAGCACAAGCATAGATGCCCAATATGCTTTGAGGTGTGATTGGTATACTTTATAAGTGAAAAGGTATGTTATCCATCCTATGAGCATGCCGCAGAGAATGGCATTTATTTTGACAGATAACTCAGAGTGACCAAACCATTGTTGAGTAATATAATTGCAATAAGCGATTAGTGGTGGCTTCGAATAGTATGACCAATCAAGGTGCTTCGACCATGCCCAAAATTGTGCCTCGTCACCCTGCAAGCGCAGAGGGCCATAGACGGCATAGAAACATCGTAATATAGAAACCATTATGTGAATAAGTATAGCTAGTAGCGGATATTTGTATTGCGTGAATTTAGCTCTCATAAAAATCATTTTTCTGTTATAAAAAGTGTACTTCATTTTTTTGAGCCGCAATGTTAGTCAAAACATGGAAAATCACAAATTGTTTATTTTGTTTTAATAGCTGAATTGGAATAATGGAACATGGATAACGATAAATAGATTTATGATTTACCGTTCTTGCGTATTCTTTTGGGGGCATACAAACAACTTATATTGCATCTTAGGTTCTTAGTTATATATGCTTCAAATAATTTACTATTCTATCAGAGTAATTGTATATTCATTAGGCTTTCCCTATTTTTTATGCTTATTAGTGCAAATAACAATGAGTTTTATTACATATCTTACTAAAGAAAAGGGTGTCGTTTCGAGACACCCTCTTCTTTTCAAGATGATTTTCACTCACCTCATTTGCAAACTTATACCTTATTTATATCCTGAATTTTGAGTCAAATTTTGATCAATATTCAAATCATGTTGCGGTATAGGAAAGTAACGATTATGTGAATCCCATGCCCGAGTTTCGAACTGATAATACATATCACCATCAACCGGCATAGCAGTCGAACCTGTACCTCTATAGTTTTGCGCTGCAGGATCATTTGAAAGCTTTACTCCTGTAAAAGTATGATTTAATTCAGTCGCGGCAATCCCCCAGCGCAACACATCATAATAGCGTAATCCTTCAAAAGCCAACTCGACTCTACGCTCTTTCTGAATAGCGTTTCTTAATAGTTCTTGCGTAGAAACATCTATAAGTTTGATCGCGGGCAAACCTACACGATCTCTGATATCATTTAGAGTTAAATCCAATAAATCTTGCGTAACAGTACCTGGAGCAGATTCATTTACAGCTTCAATATAGCTTAGTAACACTTCGGCATAGCGCATCAATGGTGTAAATGTATAAGTATTATATAAGTCTGTTGCAGAAGGATCACAACCCTTTTTAGGACAATAACCATCAAAGAGTGTATACTTACCAAAATAATCATTAGATCCTGCCCCTTTATAACAATTATAGGTAATGCCATTAAATTTTGTTCCAGCATAACTTCCCAAGGGTGGCAAAAATATTGATGCATAAAGCCTAGGATCGCGATTGGCATAGGGATCATCATCATCATAAATAGATGAAGTTTTAATATCTTTACCGTCAGTACAAAAATAGTCTTTAACCAATTCATTATACGAAGCAAACTGGTGCCATCCTCCATTACATTCAGGGAAAAGATAAATATAACGAGCAGTAGTAAATTTATCTTTAAGATATTGCACTACAAATATCATTTCTGAACTAGTTTCTCCTCCCATTTGGAATAACTTCTCATAACTATCACTACCATTCGTACGATCCAATTTATAAATTTTAGAATCAATCACAGCTTTTAAGACAGATGAAGCTTCTGTCCATCTCTTTTGAGCAAGGAACAGACGGCTTAAAAGCACTCTAGCTGCACCAGTAGTAAAGCGACCATATTCTGATGAAGTACGTGTCGCAGGTAATACAGAAATTGCAGATTTTAAATCTTTCTCAACTTGAGAATAAACTGTATCCTGAGATGATTGACTAATGCTATTAGCCTGTGCTACGGTTAATGTAGTCAATGGCATAGGAACCTTCCCCCAATAAAAAGCGAGATTAAACAAATAATAGGCACGCAAGCATTTAACTTCGGCAGTCCATACATTCCTTTCTGAATCAGTCAAAAAAGAGCATTTCACAACATTATCCAAGAAAGTATTATAAGTAGCAATTTGTGAATACGCATTACTCCAAAATCCATAAACTTGATCACTTGTAGCGACAGTACTACTGCTAGCCATACCTAAAGTTGTATAATTTTCCTTTTCAACCCCATTTCCGCCGGCTAAATCCAGATACAATAAACCTTGAGGGTGGGCAAAATCATCGTTATTCCACCCATGTGGAAATTCATAGCATCCAACCAATGCCAAAAGAACATCATTTTCACTTTTCCAAAATGTTGCATCTGATATTGAAGTCGTAGGCTGCTTATCCAAAACATCCGAACAACCCTCAAAGAAACAAGCAACTATTGATAACAAAGCTGCTATTAATATCGATTTTATATAATTCTTTTTCATCGTAATATCATTTATCGTTCATTAATAATATCTCACATCCTTATTAAAATCTTATACTACATCCAAATGAATATATCGCATTTATCGGATAGTATGATGGAGAATCTCCAGTACTTATACTATTTTCTGGATCCCATCCTTTATAGAATGAGTTGAAATTATAAAGATTCTCACCACTTAGATAGATTCTACAATATTGCAATCCAACTTTGTTCAGAATATTCTGCGGGACTGTATATCCGATCTGGATATTTTTGATCCTTAAAAAACTAGCATTTCTTATCCAATAATCAGATTTTTGAAGATTTGTATTATTCATATTTAAAGTTTCTAATCTTGGATATTTAGCCCATTTATTAGGATTAGATGTAGTCCAACGATTATCAACTTGCCATCTTTGGATCTGCCCGCCATTGTAAAACGCATAAGCCATATAAGATCCAATTAACCTTTGATATCCTCCAAGACCAGAAAATAAAGTAGAAAAATCAAAACCTTTATATGATGCGCTCAACGTCGTTCCATAATAATATTTAGGAGTCGTACATCCGATCACAGTCCGATCATTATTAGCATCAACGCTACCATCACCACTCAAATCCCTATACTCAATATATCCAGGTTTCAAACCACTATTAGAAATCAACTGACTTGGGGCAGAATTAATTTCAGCTTGATCAGTAAATAACCCATTTGTTCTGTAACCATAAATTATTCCTATCGATTTACCAACGATTAGTCCATTGTCTAAATCTTGAGTTGCCCCATTAGCTAACTTCTTAACCGCATTTGTAACATAAGTAAAGTTAGGAGAAATAGTATATTTGAAACTATTTCCTATTCTTCCATTATAGGCTAAATTTATCTCAATTCCTTTATTTGCAACAGCACCAACATTGGATTCACCCACACTACGTCCCATTATACTTGTATATTGAACAGAAGATAATATATTGTAGGTATATTTATAGAAATAATCTATACTAGCAGTAAAATGTTTGAACAGGTCAAAATCCACTCCGACATCTGTAACAGAGGTCGTTTCCCATGTAATATCACTGTTATTGTATGAATTCATTTTCGTCCCAGATGCAAGAGTCGCTGGTGTTCCTAGCACCGCATTTTCACCTAATGAATATACCTCTTGATACGGATATGTTCCAATGTTTTGATTACCTAAAACACCCCATGATGCTCTCAATTTAAAGTTATTTATAATATTAGACAAACCGCTTTTATTCCAAAAAGCTTCCTCCGATACTCTCCATCCTGCTGAGAATGAAGGGAAGATTCCCCAACGGTGACCTTTTGCGAAACGAGACGAACCATCATAACGAATATTAGCCTCAAATAAGTATTTATCCATAAATGAATAATTTGCTCTCCCAAAATATGACACCAATCCCCATTCATTAAGATATCCTGAGTTAGTAGAAGATGATGAAGAGCCTGCATTCAACTCATAAAGAGAATTGTTAGGAAATGTATTTCTATATCCATATAAATTATTATAGGCATAAGTCTCTGTTGAAAATCCAGCTAGCAGATTAATAGAATGGGCATTAAGTTGTTTTTTATACGTTAATAGTCCCTCAAATGATTTATCTGTTGAATTATCTGATGTAACAGAAAGAGAAGCAGGACCTACAGTCTTGGTAGCATCAAACACAGTTTCTGCTATATATGCCTTATCATAATTATTACTGTAATTAAGACCTATCTTACCTCTAACTGATAATCCCGAAATTGGGGTTTGCCACAACAACTGAACATTTCCAATAACATTTGCACTGACATTTTTTTTAAATGATGAACTTGACAACCACGCTTCAGGGCTATAATCATCTTGATAGCCAAATGTTCCATCGCTTTTCTTTCCAGCATATATTGGACCTTCACGTACTGCATATCCAATTATACCTTCAATACTTGAAGGTTGTCCGTTCGGGGATTTATAGGTTGTAGTATATGCATCCAAATCAATATTTAACGTGACATTCTTTAGGATATTAGTTGACATATTCCATAAAATACTATATCTATCACTAGATGTTTTTTCCGTCATACCGGATTGTTGCAAATAATTTGCTGATAAATTATAGGATAAAGACGAATTTCCACCCTTAACATTTATATTATGTTTCTGTTGAAAACCAGATCCACTCTTCAGCAACCACTTCAAATGATTAACATTCGGATAGTTATCCGGATCTGAACCATCTTTATATTTCTGGATTTGAGCATCAGTATAAGATGCGGATTTACCCATATTATTCATTGCCTCATTATAATATGTCGCATATTCCCCTGATGAAAGGAAATCCGGAAGTTCTGTAGGTTTTTGCCATCCAAAATTACTATTATAAGCAACTAACGTTTTACCCTCTGCTCCTTTTTTAGTCTCAATCAAGATTACACCATTGGCGGCACGACTACCATAAATTGAGGCAGAAGCTGCATCTTTCAAAAATGAAATACTTTGTATATCATTCGGATCTACGTCATCAATATTCCCTGAAACTCCATCAATTAATACTAATGGGTCATTACCTGCACTTGAGAAAGTACCAGTTCCACGAATATGAACCGTGGCACTTGCTCCAGGATTTCCGGAGGATTGAACCACACTTAATCCTGATACTAGACCTGCCAAGGCTTGTGAAGTATTTGAGATAGGTTTATTTGCAATATCATTCGCTGTTATAGATGCAACTGATCCTGTTAAATCAGCTTTTTTTTGTGTTCCATAGCCTACGACAACCACTTCATTTAAAGTTTTCGATTCTTCTTCCAAAGTGATACTGAAACTAGACCTATTTTCAGCTATTAACTGCGCCTTCTTATATCCTACAGAAGAAATAACAATCAAACTTCGGGGTTTTACCAATAAAGTAAAATTGCCTTCTATATCTGTCATGGTGCCATTCGTCGTTTCTTTCTCTATCACGCTAGCTCCGATAATAGGTTCTCCAGATGCATCTCTCACCACTCCAGATATTTTCTTCTTCTCTTCTTGAATATTAACCTTCTCTACACGTTCTCGCTGCTCTTTGTTTGAGACAACGATCAGTTTTGAAGAAATAATCTTATACTCCAAATCCCTTCCTTTTAATACTTCGTTTAACACGGGAATTACAGAAGAATGCTCTTTTGAAATAGTGATGTCTTTCTTATTATCAATCAAAACATTGCGATACGAAAACCGATACGTAGTTTGCTTTTCAATAATACGAAAAACGTCTCGTAAAGAAACATTTTTTACATTTATGGTTATCATCTGTTCTTGTGCATATGAGTAGATGCAACAAAAAAATGACAATAGCACGAACAACATAAACTGCCTAGCTCTTAAATGTTTGCTCATCTTATTAAATTTTTGAAGTTAATAAATAATTAATAACCTTAAAAGGTAATTAAATATAAAGACAAGGCAAGTTCAATATCATACCGATAAAAACATGTGTTATAAAACACACTCTCATAAAAAAAACGTATCTTTAGAATTAAAGGTACGGTCTGAAAAATCAATTATTCTTTCTCGCTAAATAGATCCTATCTCCGGAAACTTTCACTTTCATATGATAAGAAATTTTTAATACATCCAAAACTTCCTGTAAATTAGTTGTAGGAAATGTGCCTGTAAATAAATCAGTAAGTCCTATCTTGTCATCAACAATAAACTTCACGTTATAGTTTTTCCCAACTGCTTGTAAAACAAAAGAAAGTGGTTCATTGCAGAATGTCATCTCTTTGCGTTTCCACGCAGTCGCATCCAAAATATTCTCTTCATTAACTATTTTAAGTCTGCCGGTTCGTCGATCCATAATAACTTTCTGATTGGGATTCATTATTACTGTTTCACCAGTCAAAATTGATAAGAATAAAACTTTACCTTCTTCTAAAGCCAATTCTACCCTTGGCTCTTTCTTTCGTGCTAATAAATTAAATTTTGTACCTAGCACTTTTACTTCTACCCCCTTAGATTCGATAACAAATGGATGCTTTTTATCTTTAGCGACTTGGAAATATCCTTCACCATCAAATGTTATCGTCCTATTTTCTTTGTTAAAAGTACTCGACATATACGCCAATTCTGATTCACTGTTTAAAGCGACTTTCGTCCCATCAGGCAAGATCATGCTTGCATGCTCTCCTTTGCCTGTAGTCACTTCTATTTTTTGTGTCATTAGCCGATTATTCTCTTTGTATAGGTAAACAGTTGTGCCAATAAAGACTACAAACAAAAAGGCAGCAGCAATTTGTATCCATTTAGTGAGAATGAATCTAGCTTTAGAAGGACAATTTATTGCTTTATTAATTTGTCTTTTAACGCGATTAATATCATTGTCTTCAACAGATACAACGTAAATTTCATCATTCATCCAATTATCAAGCAGAACATTCCCTAATTCTGTATCATCCATGGAGTTCACCTGATCCCTTAACTCATCTAATTCTTTAGGAGTTAATCTATCTTCTCTATATTTTTTTTCTAACGATTCCATTTAATTAATGACAAGTTTTTTATGCTTAAATACTGATCAAAATACATTATTAATAAAAAATAACATCCACAGGAGCAATACAACATCTTTTAGAACTTCATGTAAAGTTTTCAAACCTATTGATAACTGATTTCTAACTGTTTGTTCACTTAATGATAATTCTAAAGCAATTTCAGAAGTACTCATTTGCTTGAATTTCGAAAGTTTTATCACGTTTTGCTGTGTAACAGGTAACTTGCTTAAAGCTTTTTCAATTTGATCTAGAAATTCCTCATATTCTATAAGGTGATGGGGATCATCACCTAGTAATCTATCTTGATATTCTACATAATCCTCATACACAGGAGAATTGACGCGAGCACGAAAGGCATTAATCAAATGATGTTTAACCATAATAAAAAGGAGCGATCTTAAAGTTTCTTCCTGCTTTATGGTTGCTCGACTATTCCACAACTGAACAAACACATCTTGTACAATTTCTTCTGCGTCCTCTTTTACTTTGGTATATTGAAGCGAAAAAGCATATAATCTTCTGCCATACATATCATATATGTCATCAAAAGCTCTTATAGATCCATTCTTTAATTGCTTGATCAATTCTTTCTCGCTAAATTCCATTTTTGTGTTCTTCCTTAGTTTCTTAGCAATAGCATTTTACCTCGCTGATTGTACTATATCTACAAATATATAGATAAAAACCACTAAAACAAAATTTACATCAACATGTTAGGATATCATTATTTTATCTACTTCCATTATAGCCAAAAAATCATCCATGCAGTGCAATCTCTGTTGATATCTTATTCACTATCGGAGCTTCATAGAGATCTGTATCAAAGGGCTGAATTTATTGAATAATTCATCACCAATTGTTTATATTGGTTTCGACCAAAAATCATTATAGATATGGGTAAAAGCATAAATTTTACCCGGCAGCAAATAGTTAATGAGATATGCTGGAGCACCGCGATCCTATATACCGAAACGCAACCTTGGAAGCTGCATTTCAGTGATAATTCTGATTTTCGTTAGTTATCGAGATATAGTATATATTATAAAAGCTCAAAGACTGTAAAAATATCCTTCGCATATAAATTGCATAAAACAAAAGAGTCCAAGAACTTAAGGTACCCCCCTTCCTCTTTTTTGTGCATTTTTGCTTAAAATGTAATATGTATGCAATATTGTACCTCTACCGTGTTTATAATCAATTAATTACATCTTTATTTTCTGTATATAGCCTAATAGGATATTATTGCATAAAAAATGTATCTTCTACCATTTCGTATAAGTGTATTTTTCTATATATTTATATATATCAGAAAAACAGTATGTTATGAAAATGATAAATGAGACGTATGTCCGCAAGAGTTTACAAGAGTCCAAGCACTTAAACTCTTGTTGGACTCTTGAGCCTATTTTTACTTATTTGCTATTATAAATATTCAAAATTGAAAATTATATATTGTATATTGATTGATAATGAGTATATTACAAGTCTTTGTTCTGATAATGTTCTCTTTCTTTTTTAATCTGTAGTATCTGTAGTTGTACTAATATGTTAATTAGTTGTTCGCTGTAATTATAGAACTGATTATGAATAATATAAGTGCTTGTAAATACGGTATATTACTTGTTTTATAGGGGGTATGAGTTACTGTTTATAGGTAACTATTTATATTTGTATATATCTATGTATTAGTATTTAAAAGTATTCCTGCCATGCCTTGTATAGCAGGAAGTGATTAGCATGCACGAAAAATACGTATTGCTATATCTTGTATTAATATTTGCACACTAATGTATATTATATTAACAAATAAATTAGACTTGCTATGCAATGAAATTAATTTATAAATAATTTATTTCATGATAGTTATATCGTATATGAATGACCATGCAAGAGTCCAACAAGAGTCCAAAGCTTGGACTCTTGTTGGACTCTTTTAAAAATGTTAATATTCTTGCTTATTTCATGTATAAGTAATTGATATTAATAGTATTACTATTAATAATAGAGAGTATATTATGAACGAAAACCTTACATTTTAAGTGTAGAATCTCTAAAAATGAAGAAAAGTAGAGAGTTGAAGATATTCTATCTATCTCATAATGAGTAAAATGTTGTTTGCAAAAAAAAGGAAAGGGGGGGGTACCTTAAGTTCTTGGACTAAATGTTATGTAAGGTTGTTCTTTTGTGTTAATACTGAACTTTTTGGAAAATCAATTAATTGATTTTATGATTTCATCAGTTCCGGTTCATGAAAACATCAGTATGTTTCGACAAAAAGATCAGCTTCATTTTGTCAACTCAATTAATTGAGTTTGTCAAATGAAGCTGATTGAATGATATCTGATATGTATGGTCTCCAAAAAAAATGAAATGATATTGTGGCATACTTCGATTTTATAGGTTGAGTGAAAAACAAACAAAGAAGGTTGGGTATAGTTATTATTAGAATTGGATAATACCGACTTTAATAGAGCTTCGTTACGGGTACAAAAAGCTAAAATGTTCGTCCTATTTTCACAAGAAAGAATAACATATCCGAAATGAATATTAACAGAAACATTTGGCACCCTTTGACGATTGGTGCTTCCATGCTCTTTATGTTTGGTTGTAGTGTTCCGGGCATCCGGATTGCAACCGATAAAACCTCTTCACAGCAAATGACATACGCCGCTGCTCAGCTGCGCACTCGTTTACAGGCATCAGGTTATACGATAGTAGATAATAAACATGCAAAGAATGTGATACGTCTTTGTGAGGCTGCCGATACTACGGGATTGCCTCATGAAGGTTTTATGTTGTCGCACAAAGGGCGGACAGTCACCGTTACCGGCAATGATCCTTCGGGTGTGATTTACGGTGTGAATCGATTGATGGAGTGTGTGCAACAAAACGGTTACGATCAAATACCCGCATCCATGAAGGATGCACCTGAAATGGTGCTGCGCGGTGCTTGCGTCGGTTTGCAAAAGACGACCCTGTTGCCCGGACATAGTGTATATGAATATCCTTATACCCCCGAAAACTTCCCTTGGTTCTATAATAAAGAATTGTGGACTCGTTATCTTGATATGCTGGTTGCCAACAATATGAATGTAGTATATTTGTGGAACGGACATCCGTTTGCTTCGTTGGTGAAACTGAAAGATTATCCGTTTGCCGTGGAGGTGGATGATGCTACATTGAAGCGTAACGAAGAGATATATTCATTTCTTACTACTGAGGCTGCACGTCGCGGTATTCGTGTGATACAAATGTTTTATAATATAATTGTGTCTAAGCCTTTTGCTGAACATTACGGCATAAAGACTCAGGATCGCAACCGTCCCATTGTTCCTCTTATCAGCGATTATACACGCAAGAGCATTGCAGCTTTCATTGCGAAATACCCGAATGTAGGCTTGATGCTTTGTCTGGGTGAAGCGATGGATACCTATGATGATGATGTGGAGTGGATGACCAAAACGATTATCCCCGGTGTGAAAGATGGATTGAAGGCATTGGGACGTACGGACGAACCTCCAATTATACTACGTGCACATGACACTGATTGCCCAAGAGTACTGAAAGCAGCATTGCCATTGTATCACAATATATATACTGTAAATAAGTATACGGGTGAGTCGCTCACAACTTATCAACCGGGTGGCCCTTGGTCACAAACCGATATGGAGTTGAGCAAGGTGGCTCCTTTACATATTAGTAATGTACATATTCTTGCCAATTTGGAGCCTTGGAGATGGAGCTCTCCTGCATTTGCTGAAAAAGCGGTGCAAGCGATGCATACGATTAAAGGTGAAAACGGATTGCACTTATATCCTCAGGCTAGTTATTGGGATTGGCCTTATTCTGCTGATAAGTTGGCTGATGGCAAGAGAGAATTGCAAATAGATCGTGACTGGATGTGGTATGCTGCATGGGGGCGTTATGCATGGAACTGCCACCGTACAAATGATTCTTCGTATTGGGAGAAACGTCTGGCCAACTATTACGGGACGGATGTGAATTCAGCGAAAGAGATATTGGAAGCTTATGACCAAAGTGGTGAGATTGCTCCGAAATTGCTTCGTCGTTTCGGCATTACCGAAGGCAACAGACAAACATTGTTGCTGGGTATGACGATGAGTCAATTGGTGAATCCTTACAAATATACAATCTATCCAGGTTTCTATGAAAGCTGTGGCCCTAAAGGTGAAAAACTGATAGAGTACGTGGAAAAGGAATGGAAGCACCAGAAACATGAAGGTGAATTGCCATTGGATATCATTGCACAATGTGTGGCTCATGGCGAAAGTGCCGTAGCTGCTATTGACAGTGCTGCCTCTCAGGTGAAAAACAATAAAGAGGAGTTCTCTCGTTTGCAGAATGATATGCATTGCTACAGAGAATATGCTGAATTTTTCAGTGATAAGGTGAAGGCTGCCAAACTGGTATTGGATTATCAATGGGGCAAAGATTTGTCGAATCTTGATAAGGCTGTACCTTTATTGGAATCCAGTTTGAATCATTATAAAAAATTGGTATCTTTGACAAAGGATACTTATCTTTATGCCAACAGTATGCAGACTGGGCAACGTCGTATCCCGGTGGGTGGCGATGGTGGTAAAAACAAGACTTGGGCTGAGCTGTTGCCTTATTATCAGAAGGAATTTGATAATTTGAAATCAAATATAGAATTGTTGAAGAGCAAGCAACAGGGCAAGAGTGTTGCCGATAAGAAAATGGCAACGATTGTTCCGGCTACAGTGAAACTGGTTGGTGATTATAAAACAGTGGTGCTTGATAAAGGTGCTGTACTGTTTGATGATCATAAATACAAAGTGGATGCGATGGCTCCCGAGTTGAAGGGATTGAAAGCATTTGTGTTCAATAGCGAAAAACAACGCAATGAGGGTACTGAGGTGGAGTTTGAAACATCCAAACCTGTATCTTTGTTGGTGGGTTACTTCCGTGACGACCAGAAGAAATATGCACGAGCACCCAAATTGGAAACCGATGCTTCAGCAAATGATTATGGACAGGCTGAGCCTCTGATTACTAATGCCATCAGAGTAGATGGTCTGCCTTTGGTGAACATACATGCTTACAGTTTTGCTCCGGGAAATCACAAGTTGTTGTTGCCGAAAGGACTGATTTTGGTAGCGGGATTTACTTCGTCTGAAATAGAACCTTACAATGCCGGATTGGCAGGTGGTGACGAAACAGTTGATTGGCTATTCTATTAATAGGAAAAAATAAATGAAGAAAGTTTTCTCTATAATGGTTTGTTTTGTGTGCATGTTGGCATTTGCCCAACGTGTACCTCAGAACAGAATGCAGCAGATATATGAAGAGGTACGTACCCCTTATAAATATGGTTTGGTGGTGGCTCCTACCACTAATAAGTATAAAATAGACTGTCCCTCGGTGTTTAAACAAGGGAACAGCTGGTACATGACTTATGTAATATATAATGGCAAGGAGGCAAAAGACGGACGAGGTTATGAAACCTGGTTGGCTCAAAGTCCTGACTTGTTGCATTGGAAAACGCTGGGAAGGGTGTTGGCTTATCCTCAATCGGGATGGGACATGAACCAACGTGGCGGTTTTCCTGCTTTGCAGAACATGACATGGGGAGGCAATTATCAATTAGGAAAATACAAAGGTCGTCATTGGATGACTTATATCGGTGGTCCCGGTACGGGATACGAGGCGGTGTCGGCTCCGTTATCAATAGGCGTAGCTTCAACCAAAAGCGACATCACGGTTCCTCATCAATGGGATACTTACAGTAAACCGATTCTTTCGTGGAACGATCCCGATGTGCAATGGTGGGAACAATTGACACAATATAAGAGTACTGTATATAAGGATGATCACAAAACATTGGGTTATCCTTTTGTCATGTTTTACAATGCGGGCGGAAAAGATGCGACTCATCCCAAGGGTGAGCGTATAGGCATTGCTCTTTCAAAAGATATGATGCATTGGACACGTTATGCCGGTAATCCGGTGTTTGCACATGATGCTGATGGTACTATTACGGGTGATGCTCAGATTCAACGAATCGGTGACGCCTATGTCATGTTCTATTTCTCGGCATTCAATCCTACTCGTAAATACAAGGCATTCAATACCTTCGCAGCAAGTTATGATCTGGTTCATTGGACGGATTGGACGGGCAGTGATTTGATCATTCCTTCAAAGCCTTATGATGAACTTTTTGCTCACAAGAGTTGTGTGATAAAGCAGAATGGGGTGATTTATCATTTCTATTGTGCTGTAAACAATGATGGTCAGAGGGGCATTGCCGTAGCAACAAGCAATCAGATGGGGAAAAGTGAAATCTCTTTTCCTTTGCCTGATGCGAAAGGGCATCGTCTGGCTCTTCTTTTGAATAATGATTGGAGTGTCTCTTTAGAGGGAGCTACTCCATATAAAATAGACGTTCCCAATAACTTGGATGATTACTATGGCGTGCGTCAAATGGAACATGGCAACTTGCATGGCACAGCTATGTATACCAAGCATTTCATGGCACCCAATGAGACTAATAAGGAATATTTCTTAAAGTTTGAAGGCGTAGGTACGTATGCTACCATCACTTTGAACGGACGGAATTTGGGACGTTACGGAGTGGGTCGTACCACTTTGTCGCTGGATGTGACGAAAGCCATACATTCGGGTGAAGATAATCTGTTGGAAGTGAAGGTGGAACATCCCTCAATGATTACGGATATGCCTTGGGTCTGTGGTGGATGTTCAAGCGAATGGGGCTTCAGTGAAGGGTCTCAACCTTTCGGAATCTATCGCAATGTCACGTTGGAAGCAACCGACAAAGTACGTGTAGAACCGTTTGGAGTGCATATCTGGAATAATGCAAAGGCTGATAGTCTATTTGTGGAGACTGAGGTACATAACTATGAGTCTGCCCCTGCTACATTCAGCCTTACCAACAAATTGAGTGATGCTGATGGTCGTCAAACTTGTCGTTTGACCGAAGAGGTTACATTGAATGCCAACGAAACAAAGATAATTAAACAAGTATCTGCATTGAGCAATCCTCATTTGTGGAGTATAACAGAACCTTATCTTTATAGTTTGAGCACGATCATCAAACGTGACGGTAAAGCAACGGACGATGTACTGACATCTTATGGCGTGCGTACAATCAGCTGGCCGGCATCTCGCCATGACGGTGACGGACGATTTTATTTGAACGGTAGTCCAACCTTTATAAATGGTGTATGCGAGTATGAGCACAGATTCGGACAAAGTCATGCATTTGCAGACGAACAGGTCGATGCTCGTGTAAAAGAGGTGATCGGTGCAGGATTCAATGCATTCCGTGATGCTCATCAACCTCATAATTTGCGTTATCAACAGGCATGGGATAAGTCGGGCATCTTGTGGTGGCCGCAATTCTCTGCTCATATATGGTATGATACTCCTCAATTTCGTGAAAGCTTTAAAGCACATTTGATACAATGGGTGAAAGAGAGAAGAAATTCTCCTTCAGTCGTGCTGTGGGGATTGCAAAACGAAAGTGTGCTGCCTCGTGACTTCGCTCAGGAATGTGCTGATATCATTCGTCGAATGGATCCTACTTGTGGAAGCATGCGTTTGATCACCACATGTAATGGAGGTGAAGGAACAGACTGGAATGTGATACAAAATTGGAGTGGCACTTACGGTGGTAAGGTAGAAGACTATGCCAAAGAGTTGAAACATGCCGATCAGTTGTTGAATGGCGAGTATGGTGCATGGCGCACAATAGGTTATCACAACGAAAATGCTTTGAAGACGGCTAAAGATTCAGGATATAGCGAAGAGAAGATGTGCGATATTCTGGAGAAGAAAATAAAACTGGCTGAGTCGGCTAAGGATAGTGTTTGCGGACATTTCTTGTGGGTATTGAATAGTCACGATAATCCCGGACGCCGTCAGCCTGATGAGGCTTTGCGCAAGATAGATAAGGTCGGTCCTTACAATTACAAAGGATTGTTTACTCCTTGGGAACAACCAACGGATGCTTATTATATGTACAAGTCAAACTACGTGAGTGCTGATAAAGAACCGATGGTCTATATCGTTTCGCATACATGGGCTGATCGTTTTGTGTCAGGGTCGCATCGAACGGATATTAGTGTTTACAGTAATTGTGATTCGGTTTGCCTTTATAACTCGGTGAACGATGAGGCACGCATGGGCTTGAAGAAGAATAATGGTCGTGGTACTCATTTCTTGTGGGAACACCGTAACGTACAATATAATGTGTTGCGTGCTGTTGCTTATCATAAGGGTAAGGCTGTGGCAAGTGATCTTATCGTTTTGGAGAATTTACCCAAAGCTCCCGGCTTTGACGAACTTTATGCAGGTGATACAAATTTGATAAAGGGTGCTGAGGGATATAAATATGTATATCGTGTGAATTGTGGAGGCGATGCCTATACCGACAGTTTCGGACAAACATGGATGCAGGATACCAAACAATGGTCTACTTCTTGGGCTTCGAAATTTAAGGGAATGAATCCTTATCAAACCAGTCAATGTACGGCATATGCTGATCCTGTGCAAGGAACAAAGGATTGGCTGTTGTTCCAAACCTTACGTTTCGGACGTGAAAGTCTTTCCTATCATTTCCCTGTAAGTAAGGGCGATTATCGAGTGGAACTTTATTTCATGGAACCTTGGTATGGCGTAGGTCATAGTGAGACGACCGATTGTGAAGGTTTGCGTCTGTTTGACGTAGCTGTGAATGATAGTGTGGCTATTCATAATCTTGACCTTTGGGCGGAAGCCGGTCATTGTAAGGCTGTGAAGCGTGTGATTGATGTACATTCTGATGGTGGAGAGTTGAAAATAAGCTTCCCTCATGTGCGTGCCGGACAAGCTGTGGTTTGTGCCGTTGCCATTGCTTCAAAGAATGGTGTAGCAACTGCTGAACCTCAAAAGCCTGACTTCAGTTGGAAAGATTTTGATAAAGATATTATGGTGAAAACTCCGGACAGTTTGTTGCCGCCCCGTGTTAATACGAATAGCGTGACGGTGGAAGCAAAAGATGCCAAAGTAAAAGGACACTTCACCCTGAAAGAGTATAAAAAAGAACCAGCCGTTTGTTTTGGTAAAGGCAATAACAACAGCATCGAGTGGCAAGTATCTGTGGGTATAGCGAAAGTATATACTTTACGCTTCAACTATATGAACTTGGCTGGTGGACTGAAAAAACTTCATATGAAGTGGATCGATTCAAAGGGTGTGATATTGAAGGATGATATACTTACTTTTGGCAATACTCCTGAGAAATGGCGCACAATCAACACGACCACCGGCTCATTTATCAATGCCGGACAATACAAGATCGTATTGACGGCCGATGATATGGATGGCATGGCTCTTGGAAAAATAACTGTAGAATGAAATATACTGTAATGTTATTAATGCTTTTCGCGACTGTGATGTCGGGAAAAGCACAACAGCACGATTGGGAAAACCAATATGTATTGCAGATTAATCGTGAACCGGCTAGGGCCGGTTTTGTGCCTTATGGTAAGACCGCAGGCGACCGTACTTTGTCATTAGACGGTTTATGGAAATTCCATTGGTGCACTACACCCGATAAACGTCCCGTTGATTTCTATAAGACGGATTATGATGATTCGCATTGGGTGAATTTCCCTGTACCGGGCAATTGGGAAGCAAACGGTTACGGTACACCTATTTATGTAAGTTCGGGTTATGTCTTTAAGATTAACCCTCCTTTCGTAATGGGTGAACCCGATAAAAAATATACTACTTATGTGGAACGTAACCCTGTAGGTTCCTATCGTCATTCGTTTACCCTTCCTTCTGATTGGAACGGACGTGAAGTTTTTTTACACTTCGATGGTGTGACAAGTGCCTTTTACGTTTGGATTAACGGGCAGAAAGTGGGATATAGTCAGGGAAGTATGGAACCGAGTGAGTTCCGTATTACTCCTTATTTGCATTCGGGTGATAATCAAATAGCGGTAGAAGTGTATAAGTTCAGCGACGGAAGTTATATTGAGGATCAGGATATGTGGAGATTCTCAGGCATACATAGAGATGTATATCTTTACACTACTGAAAATATTCGTATCAGCGACTTTGGCGTGCGTACTCTATTGGATGCCGATTATCGCGATGCTGTTTTGAAAATTGATCCCAAGCTGACTGTCTATGGCAATCAACGTGGTGAAGGATATTCACTAAAGGCCCAATTGTATGATGCAGACGGAAAAGCCGTATTGACTTCGCCGATGACGCAAGATGCAGCCTCAATACTCAATCTTGACCATAAGGCTGCTATTATGAATGAACGAAATCCTCAACGCGGTCCGCGCAAATGGGGATGGCTTGAAGCAAAAATAAACAATCCGAACAAATGGACTGCTGAAACTCCTTATCTGTATACATTGACACTTCAACTAGTAGATTCACTGGGAAATGTAGTTGAGAGTGCAGATACAAAGGTAGGCTTCAGAAGTTTGGAGATAAAGGACGGTATGTTCCTTGTTAATGGTAAGCAAGTACGTCTGCGTGGTGTGAATCGCCATGAGGCGGATCCGGAAACAGGCAAGGTCATTTCAAAAGAACGGATGTTGCAAGATGTATTGCTGATGAAGAAAGGCAATGTGAATGCCGTTCGTACTTGCCATTACCCTAACAGTCCTTATTGGTATGAATTGTGTGACAAGTATGGCATCTATGTGTTGGATGAAGCCGATCTTGAAGAGCACGGATTGCGTGGTACATTGGCAAGTGATCCTACTTGGGCAGCCGCCTTTCTTGATAGAGCAGAACGTCTGACCATGCGTGATCGCAACCATCCTTGCGTTGTGTTTTGGTCATTAGGCAATGAAGCCGGATATGGATTCAACTTTGCTGCCATGTCGGCATGGATTCATGACTTTGATCCGACACGTTTCGTACATTATGAAGGTGCACAGGGAGAGGATGACAAAGATCCTGCAACGGTAGATGTGATCAGTCGCTTTTATCCTCGTACACAAGATGAGTACTTGAACCCCGGAATGAAGGAAGATGATAAGGAACGTCCTGAAAATGCTCGTTGGGAACGCCTTTTGACTATCGCTGAAAAGAAAAACGATAACCGTCCTGTATTGACAAGTGAATATGCTCATGCTATGGGAAATGCATTGGGCAATTTAAAGGAATATTGGGATGAAATATATAGCAACCGACGTCTGTTGGGTGGATTCATTTGGGAATGGGCCGATGAAGGCATGTATAAGAAACGTGCCGATGGTAAGACTGAAATAGCTTATGGAGGTGACTTTAATGATTATCCCAATTCCAAGACTTTTTGTGTGAAAGGACTGGTTTCTTCTGATCGCCAGCCTACTCCCAAATATTGGGACGTAAAGAAAATATATGCTCCGGTAGCAATTAATATGGTGAACGGACGCTTGCGATTTATTAACCGGAATGGTCATTTATCGTTGGATACATATAAATGTTTGTGGACTTTAATGGAGAACGGTAAGATAAAAGCTCATGGTGAATTAGCTTTACCGCAAACAGCTCCCGGTGATACCTCTTTTGTGGCATTGCCTTCTACTCGTTTTGATAAAAAGGCAGACGTGCAATTAAGAGTGAGTCTTGTATTGAAGAACGAAACGGTGTGGGAAAAAGCAGGCTATGAGGTAACAGCTGATCAGTTCTCACTGAATGATGCCATGACTACAGCTTTTGCTATAGATGCCCCGAAGCGTGCCGGAAAGGTAAGTGAGGAAAAGGCATTGGATTGGTTTAAGAATGTACGGTTCCAAGCTTTTCGTGCGCCTACAGATAATGATAAAGGATTCGGTAATTGGTTGGCAAAGGATTGGAAGAATAATCATCTTGATGCACCCGACTCTGTATCGCTTGCTCCTTTAAAAGCCGTGGTTCAAGCTGATGGCTCGGTAGTTGTTACAGCCACACAAGAATATCGTTATTTGAAAGGCAGCATACGGGTTGTCTATCGTTATGTGATGTATGACAATGGAATGATTGATTTCAACGCTGAATATATACCTCAAGGAGAATTGCCGGAATTGCCTCGTTTGGGAAATCTGTTTGTGATGGATGGATCATTGCAACATCTTTCATGGTATGGCCGTGGCCCTTGGGATTCATATCCTGACAGAAAGTCGTCTTGTTTCATCGGAAGATGGAATAGCATGGTTGCTGAGCAATATGTGCACTATCCCCGTCCACAGGATAGCGGAAGTCATGAGGATGTAGCTGAAGTGAGATTGACCGATACCAAAGGACGTGGTTGGAAAGTGGTATGTACAGATAGTACTTTCGCTTTTTCAGCATTGCCTTATACAGTGAATGATTTATCTCAAACAGCTCATGATTGTGATCTTGTAGCACGCAAGAATGTGTATTTGAGTTTGGATGCAGCTGTATTAGGATTAGGTAACAGTAGTTGTGGTCCCGGAGTGTTGAAGAAATATACGATAAGCAAGCAACCTCACACTTTGCATGTCCGCTTCTTACCGATAAAATGAGAATAATTAAATGACAATGATAAAAAAGATAATTACGTTGATGTTGTGCTGTGTTTCATTTAGCATGGCTTCAGCACAAGGCAGTTTACAAACCGAACGCCAATACTTGAGCGGACACGGTTGTGATGATATGGTACAGTGGGATTTCTTCTGTACGGGAGGAAATAATTCGGGACACTGGACTAAGATTGGTGTACCATCCTGCTGGGAACTGCAAGGTTTCGGTACCTATCAATACGGTATAAAGTTTTATGGAAAGGACTTTCCCGAAGGTGTTGCAGATGAAAAAGGACAATATAAGTATAAGTTCCATTTGCCTGCCGACTGGGCTAACCGTCATATTGATCTGGTGTTTGAAGCTTCAATGACTGATACGCAAGTAAAAATAAACGGACGTAAGGCCGGATCAATGCACCAAGGTGGATTTTATCGTTTTATCTATGATGTAAGTGATCGTGTTTTCTTTGGTAAAAAAGAAAACTTGCTGGAGGTTACGGTAAGTAAGGAAAGCACGAATGCCGGAGTGAATTTGGCCGAGCGTAGAGCTGACTATTGGAATTTCGGAGGTCTATTCCGTCCTGTCTTTATTGTTTCAAAGCCTGCAATTAATATTGAACGTACAGCCATTAATGCAAAAGCCGATGGCTCGTTCTCTGCTTATTGCTTGTTGAGCCATACATTTGACGGTGCTGCGGTGCGTACGGTTATTTCAGATAAATCAGGTAAAAAGGTGGCAGAGAACACTACAGCCGTTCGTTCGGGAAGTGATCATGCAGATGTATCGTTTCTGGTAGATCGTCCTGCACTTTGGACTGCTGAAACGCCTAATCTATATAATGTAGCATTTACATTGTTGGACAAAGACGGTAAGACTTTACATATAGAACATGATAAATTCGGTTTTCGTACCATAGAAACTCGCATAAGTGACGGGCTTTATGTCAATGGAGCAAAAGTGAAGATTCGCGGTGTGAACCGTCATAGTTTCCGCCCGGAGAGTGGAAGAACGTTGAGTAAAGCAAAGAATATTGAGGACGTGCTCTTAATAAAGAGTATGAATATGAATGCCGTGCGTTTGTCGCACTACCCTGCTGATCCTGAGTTCTTGGATGCTTGCGATAGTTTGGGCTTGTATGTGATGAGCGAGTTGGACGGATGGCATGGTCATCAGGAAACGATCAATGGTCAGAAGATGATTTATGAGATGGTAACCCGTGACGTGAATCATCCGTGTATCACTTGGTGGAGTAATGGTAATGAAAAAGGATGGAACACTGAACTTGATGGCGAATTCGGTAAATGGGATATACAACAACGTCCCGTGATTCATCCACAAGGCAATTTCAGTGGTTATGAAACCATGCACTACCGTTCATACGGTGAGACAGAGGAATACATGCGCGAACCTGAAATATTCATGCCGACTGAATTTTTGCATGGATTATATGATGGAGGTGCCGGTGCCGGGCTATATGATTATTGGGAGTTGATGCGCAATACTCCACGTTGTGTAGGAGGATTCATTTGGGACTTCGCTGATGAAGGTGTAGTTCGCACGGATAAAGGAGGCATGATTGACTGTCAAGGCAGCTATGCTCCTGATGGAATTGTCGGTCCTCATTTCGAGAAAGAAGGTAGCTATTATACGATACGCCAAGTTTGGTGTCCGGTGCAGGTCTTTGCCTCACAACCGTTTGACGGTAAGTTGAAAGTAGAGAATCGTTATGATTTTCTTTCTTTGGATAAATGTCGTTTCGAATATCGTTATGTATCTTATCCTTCTTCTTTCGAATCAGGCGAAGAAAAAGTGTTGAAAGAAGGTGAAGTGAAAGGATTGAATGTTGCTCCTCATGCTTCCGGTGTGCTTTCATTGCCTGATGCACCCAAACAAGCAAATGCATTGACCGTAACGGCTGTTGATCCTTATGGAAAAGAGTTGTTTGCATGGACTTATAAATTATCAAATGTAGAAGACGAGAATATCCAGACAGATAAAACGATACCTTCTGTAAAAGAGAATGGTGACAGTCTGATGGTGAGCATAAATAAACGTACTTATTTGTTTAGCAAAAAGGATGGACGCTTGCAACAAGTAAAAGTGGGTGATCGTTTGATCAGCTTGAACAATGGTCCCCGTTTGGTTGTAGCTCGCCGTGCAGATCGTTCGTTTGACCAATTCTATAACCACGATGATCCTGAAGCAGAGAAGAAGAAAACGACTTATACATTGTATGATGATCGTGGAAAGTTCGCAGGATTCTCTGTAAATAAAGCCGCGAATGATACTCTTGTCGTTACGGCTAACTATCGTCTGGGATCATTTGATCGTGCCGAATGGCGTTTCGCTCCAGACGGTGCAGTGATGTTGCGTTATACTTATAATTTCAATGGCGTGGTTGATTTGATGGGCGTGGTATTTGATTATCCTGAATCAAAGGTAAAGAGTAAACGCTGGCTGGGATATGGCCCATACCGAGTATGGCAGAATCGTATTCATGGCCCTCAATTAGGTGTATGGCAGAACAAATACAATGACCCGGTTCCCGGAGAGAGCTTCGATTATCCTGAGTTCAAAGGATATTTTTCAGGTGTACAATGGATGAATCTGCAAACATCAGAAGGTGAGATAAAGTTGGTTCCTCGTAATGATAAAAACTATGTAGGGATCTATCAACCTCGCGATGGAAGAGATGAAATGTTATATACACTTCCTGCAACAGGTATAAGCGTTCTGCAGGTGATTCCTCCTGTAAGAAACAAGGTGAACACTACCGATTTGATCGGTCCGTCTTCTCAACCTCATTGGGTAAGAGGTTCACAAAGCGGTGAAGTCGTATTGAGATTTGAATGATAGGACAAAATAATAAAATGAAGAAATACATTTATACTTTTATTGGTCTGATGCTGGCAACGATGCTGTCGGCACAGACCAATTTGCGCAATATGTTCCTTGCTCCTCCTGAGGAAGCAAAGCCTTGGACGTTCTGGTATTGGATGTATGGAGTTACTTCCAAAGAGGGCATTACCAAAGATTTGGAAGCCATGCATGTTGCCGGATTAGGAGGTTTTTATCTGATGCCGATAAAAGGTGTGGAAGATGGACCGGAATATCATGGTGAAGATCAACAACTCTCACCGTCATGGTGGAACAAAGTGGACTGGTCTTTGAAAGAAGCCGATCGTTTGGGATTGAAGATGGGTTTCCATTTCTCTGATGGTTTTGCATTGGGTGGCGGTCCTTGGATTACTCCTGCCGAGTCTATGCAAAAGGTTGTGTGGAGTGATACCATTGTAAGCGGTGGCAAGGTGAAGGTTCAATTATCTAAACCTCTAGCTTATCAAGGATATTATCAGGATATTGCTCTTTTTGCAATGCCTTTGAAAGAGAAGGAAGACAATAGGAAGCCTCAAATAACTCCAGCTTTTCCAATAAAGTCAGCGGATCCTTGTTCGGTGATAATGCATTATGATAAACCGTTTACTTGTAGAAATATAGAAATACTGACGGGCGGTAACAATTATCAGGCACATCGCTTTAAAGTGTATGTTTCAGATGATGGTAAAGACTATCGTTATGTCACCCAGTTACAACCTGCTCGTCAAGGTTGGCAAAATACGGATGCTTACGCTACCTATGCCATTCCCGCTGCAACCGGACGATTCTTTAAATTTGATTGGTCGCCTGTGGGTAGTGAACCCGGTTGTGAGGATATGGATGCTGCGAAATGGAAACCCATACTGAGGGTATCTAATATCATACTCGGTTCTCAACCTTTGATTGATCAATGGGAAGGTAAGTCGGGTATCGTGTGGCGTGTCTCTTCGGCTACGACCTCACAACAAGTTCCTGATGGGGATTGTGTTCAACCGACCGAAATCATTAATTTGACAGGTAAGTTGCAAGGTGACAAGCTCACTGTGAACTTGCCGAAAGGTACGTGGAGAATACTTCGAATGGGGCATACTTCCACCGGTCATATGAATGCGACCGGAGGTGGCGGTAAAGGTTTGGAATGTGACAAGTTTAGTGTTTCAGCCATAGACAAGCAATTTAAGAACTGGTTTGAAGCAGTATATAGTCATACGGATTCAGTTGTAGCACGCCGTGTGCTTAACCGTCTGCATGTAGATAGCTGGGAGTGCGGTAGTCAGAATTGGAGTGATAATTTTGCCGCTGAGTTCGAGAAACGACGCGGATATAGTTTGCTTCCTTGGTTGCCTGTTTATGCAGGTATTCCTATGGCTAGTGTCGCTCAGTCCGAAAAGGTATTGCGTGATGTTCGTACAACCATTGCTGAATTGATTTCGGATGTGTTCTTTAGGGAAGTATCTTCATTAGGTAAGAAATATGGTTGCGAACTCTCTTCGGAATGTGTGGCTCCAACGATGGTAAGTGATGGAATGTTGCATTATCAATGGGCAGACAGACCGATGGGTGAATTCTGGTATAAGAGTCCGACTCACGATAAACCTAATGATGTGCTTGATGCGGTATGTGGGGCGCATATGTATGGTAAAAACATTATTCAAGCAGAAGGATTTACAGAACTGCGCGGTACATGGGAGGAGCATCCCGGCGTGATAAAGACTTTACTTGATCGGAACTTTGCATTGGGTATCAACAAGCTTTTCTTTCATGTGAATGTTCATAATCCCTATTTGGATAAGAAGCCCGGTATGACTCTTGATGGCATTGGATTCTACTTTCAGCGTGATCAGACTTGGTGGCCCGAAGTACATAGCTTTGTTGATTATGTGAGTCGTTGTCAAGCTCTTTTGCAATATGGTAATCCGGTTGCAGACATCGCTGTATTTACAGGTGAGGAAATACCTCGTAGAGCCATTCTACCGGAACGTTTGGTTACTTCTTTACCGGGATTGTTTGGCGAGGAAAGAGTAAAAGATGAAGAAAAGCGTTTGAAGAATGAAGGTCAACCGCAATGTGCACAACCGGTAGGCGTAATACATAGTGCCAATATGGCTTTGCCGGAGAATTGGATCAATCCCTTACGCGGATATGCTTATGATTCGTTTAATAAAGATGCTTTGTTGCGTCTGGCTACAATAAAGGATGGATGTGTATCTTTACCGGATGGTGCTTCTTACAAAGTGTTTGTATTGCCACAAGCGCATCCTATGGATCCTGATCATTTGGCTCTCTCAAGTGAAGTGAAGCAAAAGGTTGATGAGATGAAGAAGGCTGGTGTATTGGTCGTGTCGGAACCTTGGAAAGCCGAAGACTTCTCACAATCAGGTTTACAACGCGATGCAATACTTCCCGAAAACATAGCTTATGTACATCGTAAAAGTAATGACGCAGATATTTATTTCGTTGCCAATCAACAAGAGAAAGAACGTACATTTACGGCATCATTCCGCATGAGCGGACGTTCACCTCAATTGTGGAATGCGGTAGATGGCAGTATTGTTGCTCCTGATAAATGGCAAGAAAAAGACGGACGTACTGAAGTGCAAATAACCTTGCAACCGAATGCATCATTGTTTGTTGTATTCTCAAAAGAGAGTGTACCGGTAGCAAAAGAATTGTTTGTTTTAGCAGTAAAGCCATTGAATATAAAAGAGTGGAAAGTAACTTTTGCCAGTACATCTAAAGTGGTTACACGTGACAGCCTATTTGATTGGAGTAAGGATACAGATCCTACTATTAAATATTATTCGGGACATGCGGCATACGAAACACATTTTCAATGGAAAGGGAAGGCTGATAAAGTGCTGTTGCAATTAGGACGTGTAGATAATATTGCCACGGTTATTGTTAATGGTGTAGTGTGTGGCACAGTATGGACTTATCCTTATGCCATAGACATTACTTCTGCATTGAAAAAGGGGAAGAATGAACTAAAGATTGAAGTGGTAAACACGTGGGCGAATGCCATTGAAGGTAATGATGAAGGCGTCCCACCATTCAAGGGAATTTGGACCAATGCCAAATATCGTAGGGCTGATAAAACGTTATTGCCGGCCGGATTATTAGGTCCGTTGAATTTAGAAATAGAAAGTAGTAAAAATAAATGATATGAAAAGCAGTAGATTACAAGTTGCCCTTATGGCAGCACTATTCGCCGTTACATCCGGTTTACATGCAGAAGTGAAGCTTCCGGCTTTCTTCTCGGATGGAATGGTAATGCAACAAAAAACAAATGCTAATCTTTGGGGAACAGCGACACCTTCATCCAAAGTGAAGATCAATGTAAGTTGGGATAAGAAGAATTACACAGCACAAGCTGACGAACAGGGTCATTGGAAGTTTTCCGTGAAGACTCCGGCAGCCGGAGGTCCTTATACCCTCACATTCAATGATGGTAAGGCTACACGTCTCAGTAACGTGATGATGGGCGAACTTTGGATATGTTCCGGTCAGAGCAATATGGAGATGCCTATGAAAGGATTTAAGAATCAACCGGTAGAAAATGCGAATATGGATATATTGCACAGTACCGACAATGATCTTCGTCTTTTCACAGTTAAACGCAATTCTACGTTTGCTCCTGTGAATGATGTTACGGGTAAATGGGATGAAGCGACTCCTGCTGTGGTTCGTGACTTCAGCGCAACCGCTTATTATTTCGGTCGTGAACTTCGTCAAATGTTACATGTTCCGGTTGGACTGATTGTTACAGCTTGGGGTGGATCGGCTTGTGAAGCATGGATGCAGTCTGATTGGTTGCGTGCATTCCCTGATGCGAAAATTCCTCAAAAGGAAGAAGATATTAAATCGAAGAACCGTACTCCTACGGTACTTTACAATGGCATGTTGCATCCATTGATCGGTATCACCATGAAAGGGGTTATCTGGTATCAAGGTGAGGACAATTACAATCGCTGGCAAACGTATGCCGATATGTTCACGACAATGATCAACGGTTGGAGAAAGGTTTGGAATCAAGGTGATTTCCCCTTCTATTATTGTCAGATTGCTCCATATGACTATAGCATAATTACTGCTCCCGGAGAACCTGTTATTAATTCAGCTTATCTTCGCGAAGCACAATCACAAGTTGAATTACGCGTAAAGAACTCAGGAATGGCCGTACTGCTGGATGCCGGTTTGGAAGCAGGCATTCATCCTCGTAAGAAACAAATTGCAGGTGAACGTTTGGCTTTGTTGGCATTGACTAAGAATTATGGCATTACGGGAGTAACTAGTGAAAGTGCATATTTCAAGAATGCAGAGTTCAATAATGATACGGTCGTTGTCAACTTTGAACGTGCAGATATGTGGATTAGCGGAAAGAATGATTTCACTTCTAAATTATTTGAAGTAGCAGGATCTGATAAGGCCTTTCATTCCGCTAAAGCATGGATTGTTCGCAGTAAAATGTATGTGAAGAGTGATGAAGTAGCTCATCCGGTTGCCGTACGTTATGCTTTCCATAACTATGCTGACGGTGACTTGTTCTGTGATGGACTTCCTGTAGCATCTTTCCGTTCAGATAATTGGTAATTCGTAAATAAATATCAAGGTGAAGCATCTGTTCTTATTTCTTTCGTTATTTTGCGTTACGCTCTTCGGTCATGCGGTATCACATCAACCGACCGACTATGTGTGGACCTCTCCCTCTCATAATTCATCTGAATCAATGCCTTGTGGGGGCGGAGATATCGGAATGAACGTATGGGTGGAGCAGGGTGATATACTTTTTTATGTCACTCGTAGCGGATCTTTTGATGAAAACAATACCTTGCTGAAAGCAGGGCGATTCCGTATTCATCTTTCTTCCGATCCTTTTACAAATGCAAAAGACTTCAGACAGGTGCTTCATCTAAGCGATGGATCTATCGAAATATCTGCTTCGGGAACCACTGTAAGAATCTGGGCGGATGTGTTTCATTCCGTAGTTTATACCGATGTTACAGGTAAGAAGCCGATGAAGATGGACGTGAGCTATGAAAGCTGGCGTTATCGTGATCGTCTCATAAAAAAAGGTGAAGCGCAGCAATGCTCTTATAAATGGGCTTTGCCTAAGGGTGCTGTTACTCGTGGCGATTCTATTATAGCAGCCCCGAATGGATTAACCTTTTTTCATCGTAACAATTCTACGACAGTCTTTGATTATACTGTTCATCAACAAGGATTGGATAGTGTGAAGCACACGCTTTATAATCCTATTGGCGGATTGGTATTTGGCGGTCAATTGAAGAGTAAATTCCTTCGCTATCAAGGAACCCATTCAGGTGATTATGCCGGCACCGATTATAAATCGTGGACTTACACTTCCATACGTGCTAATAAACATCAGGCGTTTTCCGTAGTGTTCAATACTTCGCATGGAGATGCCGTTGCATGGAAGAATGGTTTGTCGCAAGTAGAAGTGGATGCCGTGAAGAGCCGTAAGCAATCTTCACGTTGGTGGCAATCTTTCTGGCAAAGAAGTTTTATTGAAGCGGACGGGCAAGCAGCTGAGATCAGTCGTAACTACACTCTCTTCCGCTATATGATGGGATGTAATTCTCACAGTGATTGGCCTACGAAGTTTAATGGAGGTTTGTTTACATTTGATCCTGTGTATGTAGATTCGTTGCAAGCCTTTACACCTGATTATCGTCGTTGGGGCGGCGGCACAATGACTGCCCAAAACCAACGTCTTGTCTATTGGCCTTTGCTTAAGAGTGGAGACTATGATTTGATGCAGCCCCAATTTAATGCTTATTTACGTATGCTCCCTACAGCTATCACAAGGAGCAAGGTTTATTGGGGACATGATGGAGCATGCTTCACGGAACAGATTGAAAACTTCGGATTACCCAATCCGGCTGAATATGGAACAAAGCGTCCTGAATCATTTGATAAGGGCATGGAATATAATGCATGGTTGGAATATGATTGGGACACGGTACTTGAGTTCTGTCAAATGATCTTGCAATCTCATTCATATGGCAGTGTAGATATCACAAAGTATGAACCACTTATCCGTGAATCGCTTCACTTCTTCGACAATCATTATCGTTATCTGGCATCACATCGTGGAAGAAAAGACTTGGACGGTGATGGCAAACTTATTCTATTTCCGGCATCAGGATGTGAAACGTACAAGATGGCAAACAATCCCGCAAATACGATTGCTGCTTTGCAAACAGTGCTTCGTACATGGGGAAAAGACAGTACCCTGCTTGCCCGTATACCGCAGATACCTTTACGCGTCATTGGCGCAGATACGGTGATTGCTCCTGCTCGAACATGGGAACGTATTAATAATGTGGAGACTCCGCAATTGTATCCTGTATTTCCTTGGAGAGTATATGGCGTAGGACGTGCCGGATTAGACATTGCTCGCAATACCTATTTGCATGATCCCGATGCCTTGAAGAATCGTTCATATATCGGTTGGAAGCAAGATAATATATGGGCAGCTTGCTTAGGACTTACTGATGAGGCTTCCCGATTAACCCAATCCAAGCTTCATAACGGTCCGTGGCGCTTCCCGGCTTTCTGGGGACCTGGTTATGATTGGGCGCCTGATCATAATTGGGGCGGTTCAGGTATGATTGGTTTACAAGAAATGTTGATGCAGGAAGCAAATGGAAAAATATACATATTTCCTGCTTGGCCAAAAGCATGGAATGTACACTTTAAGTTGCATGCTTCAGACAATACAACTGTAGAAGCAGAGCTGAAAAATGGCAAAGTAGTATTGCTAACTGTTGAGCCTCAGATCCGTATGCACGATATTGTGCAGTAAGATATGACAAGTATGCCGTGAGACAAAGAATTGATTTATATCAAAGAATTTAATAGCTTGTTCTAAATTTATGTGAACAAGCTATTTTTATTCACTAAATGCTGTTATCATTCTTATTTTTAGGTGTATATTTGTAATATGCTTTTTATGATGCACGATGATTCTAGTGCGACCTTATTTTAACTGGGTTTTGTGATAAAGTCCAAATGCCTGGAGTGGTTAATTAGTAGCGATGCGATGTAAATGTTTTTTAAAAGAAGTTCTTGAAAGAAGATGAAAGTCTATTATACAATATTAGGATGAACAGGAGTCTCATAGATATAATTGATAAATGCAAAATATTATTATGTGCATTGCTTCTCAGTGCACCCACTATTTTGTTTGCCCGTTCAACGGTCAAAGCTCCTATTCTTATTATTAGCTCATACAATCCGGATGCAGGCTTTGTCGCTCCATTCCTTTCACATTTCATTAATGAATATAAGGTTCTTGAAAATGACCGTCCTATTATTGTAGAGAATATGAATTGTAAAACTCTTTCGGAAACACAGCGGTGGAAGAACTTTATGAAACATACTCTTGAGGAATCCTCATCTGCAAAAGTGAAACCTGCAATGATGGTGATATTGGGGCAAGAGGCATGGGCGGCTTATCTCTCACAGCCCACCTCTTTGTTAAGTGGGATACCTGTTATGTGTGCAAAGGTCAGTCGTAATACCATTACTTTTCCTAAAGATTCTACTACAGACCCATCTACTTGGCAACTCCCATCGCTAGATGTTTTAAGTGTAGCTAAAAAATACAATGTAGTAGGCGGATACCTTAATGAATATGATGTAAGGAAAAACATGCAGTTGATTAAGAGCTTTTATCCACAGTGTAAGAAGGTATATTTCTTGACCGACAACAGTTGTGGAGGATTGTCTTTGCAGGTATTTATTAATGCAGAGATGAAGAAACAAAAGGAAATGGAATATTCATTTCTTGATGGTCGTAAACTTGCTTTTAATTCTTTAATAAATGAATTAACTAATTTGCCCAAGCAATCAGCCTTAGTTATTGGAACTTGGCGTATAGATCGGGACGAAGTATATTATATGCAAGATGCCTTTTACCAAATGAGAGATGCCAATCCTTTTCTTCCTGTCTTTTCTATTTCTCAGAAGGCCATTGGGTACTGGGCCATCGGTGGTTATGTCCCTACTTATGATCGATCGGGTGAAAGCTTAGCATCTGATGCATTTGATTATATTCATCATACGAACAAATATGGAAGCGGGGGACTTAAGATTATCAAAAATGAGTATGTTTTTGATGAAGTGGCTTTGCACAAATATAAGTTGGATAAAGTGTTCTTGCCTGCTAATTCCAGAATGGTAAATCCTGATGACACATTTTGGGGAATGCATCGTGATGCTATTGTTCTTGTAGGTGTTATCTTCTTTGCTCTGGTGGCAGCCTTTTTAGGAGTCACTTATCTTCTTTTAAAAACTCGTAAGTTGAAGAACGACTTGGAAAAATCACAAGAGGGATTGTTGCTTTCAAAGAAGAAGGCAGAAGAAGCAAGCAAATTCAAAAGTGCTTTCATTGCCAATATGAGCCATGAAATACGCACACCACTTAATGTGATTGTTGGTTTCTCTGATCTATTGACCTCACAAGACTTGTCTGACAAGGAACGGAATCAGTATTTTGATGAGATTAAACAAAGTACTGATTGGCTGCTACAAGTGATAAACAATATATTGGATATATCTTCTTTGGAATCGGGAAAAGCCTCTTTCAATTTTGAAAGAAGAGATGTGGTGGCATTGTGCAAATCAATATTAGAGGAGAATAAAGTCGAGGATCATCTTGGTCTTGAATATAAGTTTGATTCACGTTTTGAGATAAAAGAAGAACCTATTGATGCTTATCGTTTACAACAGGTCTTAGGTAATTTGTTTTCGAATGCCGAGAAGTTTACAACAGAGGGAAGCGTTGTCCTTTCATTTGATGTGGACGATGAAAAACAATTGATGTACTTTAGTCTTACTGATACCGGCTGCGGTATACCTGAGGAAAAACAAATAACGGTATTTGAGCATTTCGAAAAGCTAAATGATTTTGTGCAAGGTGCAGGTCTGGGGCTTTCCATTTGCAAGATGGTTGTCGAACAATTGGGTGGAGATATATGGGTTGATCCTACTTATTTAGGTGGGACACGAATTATTTTCTTTGTTCCGATAATGGATGACTTGAAGTAATAATGTTGAGATTCTTTCTCTTCAATTAATAGTAATCTTTGATTATGTCTTATACTGAATATGGTTTACAGCTGAAACCAATAAAAAAGTATAAGAAAATGGAGAAAAAAAGAAAGAATCAGATCTACGATGAATCGTATCGCTTGGAAGTAGTTCGAGATTATTACGAGA